>BNJV01001568.1_pt1 | contig 138852 bp, 160 predicted proteins | sample 8540591 | NCBI WGS metagenome assembly BNJV01 (sample SAMD00202457, study PRJDB9452) | human saliva metagenome | host: Homo sapiens | reverse complement strand
ATGGCAGGTGCTGCGTGCTCGGCGATGCCTGAGCGACCTGCATGATGGTGGTCGGCTCCCCCAGACCGATGTCGTGGGGCGTGGCGGCCGGCGGCGCAGGACCGCCGGCCACGATGGCGGAGGCGACGTCGTCGATGAAGACGAAAGTCCCGCACGATCTGACCGTCCTCGTAGACCGGGATGGACTGTCCCTGCTTGGCCAGGCGAGCGAAGAGGAGACGATGCCGGTGTGGGGTTGATGAGGACTGGCCGGGCCCGTAGACGTTCTGAAGCCGGAAGAGCACGGGATGACGCCGAAGGATCCGACCAGGAGGTCACAGGTTCTCCTGGCAGAACTTGGTGGCGGCATAGACATTGGCCGGGGACGCCTTGACGGCGGTGGAGGACTGGACCGAGGGTCAAGCCGGTGAAGTCCCACTGCCCGGCCTCGAGCATCGCGTGGGTGCGCTGGCCGGGGTGGCTGGTCCGTCCCTCGACGTCGACCACTGCCCCTCGCCGTAGACGGCCCGGGAGGAGGCCAGGACGATCTTGTCAGGGGCAGATCTCGCTGGCGCACGAGGGGCATCGAGCATCTGGGTGGTGCCGACGACGTTGACGTTCGCATGGCGGGAGGCCTCGGTGAGGGACTGGCGGTCCCGGTCTCCGCAGCCAGGTGGACGATGACATCCGGAGCGACCGCGGCCAGGATCGAGTCCCAGTCCTCGGCGACGGACACGTCCAGGCGGTGCAGCTCCGCTCGCCCATCGAGCTCAGCGGGGCGCTCCTGGGACGGGTGGATCTGCGGGTGCATGTTGTCCAAGGCCACGACGCGGTCGAAGGCGTCCGCCAGGTCACGCGAAATCGCGCAGCCGATGAATCCGGCACCACCTGTCACAAAGGCAGGTACGGGTCACAGAGAGTCTCCCTTGGGTTGTCGAGTCGGGCCGGCGGAGCGCTGACGAGGCGCACCACGACCCCACCACTATTCTCAGCGCTGCCAGAGCCAATAGTGCCAGCAGATGCCGTTGCCTTCGACACGCCCAGGGGTCGTGGACCACTCTCAACGCTCAGCCTCGGAAACCTCGGACCGCCAGGTCATGCCTTGGAACGCCTTGATCGAAGAAAACGACGACAGTATCGGCGACCTCCACCAGTCCCACCGACAGGACCAGGAGTAGGTGCCGATGAGGAGCAGGAGACGCCCACATCGCGGCACCACCCGGATACTAGGCTCCTCGCAGCTTGTGGTAGGCGCGCCTGGCCGGCCTTTGAGGACCGGTTGGACGGACGACGGAACCCACCGATTCAGCCGTCCCTTGAGCCATTGCCGGGTCGTCGGCGGGGACTGGATCATCTGCACCATCTGCGTCTCCGTGGCCCTGCCCCAACGATCAGCGACGGCGGAGGTGAGGTCACGACGTAGAAGGACAGGTTCGTCAGCTCGATGCGGGCGAAGGAGTCGGAGAAGAGCCAGCCGCAGTAGTAACCGGATCCCTGGGCCACGTAACCGTGAGCACGCTCGATGGCATGCATGATGGTGCCGTCGATGTCGCAGGACTCGGTGGGAACTCCTCCCACTGCCAGTCGTGGTCGAACAGCGGCTTGAGAGCCCTGGGACGGAACCAGAACATGGAGCCCAACGGCGCGACGGGCTCCTTGTCCGGGTCGAGGGGGACCTGGATCCCCAGCTCGTGCAGGAGCGCCTTGGTACGGTCGAAGTTCGGGCCCCACCCGAAGGTGTAGACCGGGAAGTAGTCGGCGTGGTTGGGCGGCGTGGGAGCCAGCATGCCCAGGCGCGGTTCGGCCTCGAAGGTGGCGATGACGTTCTTGACGAAGTCGCGCGTCGGCAGCAGGTTCTCGAAGCACTTATGGGCGAAGCCGTCGCCCACTGAGTATGGGACGAGCTGGGTGACCTTCTTGTCGTGGGTGTAGCACACGACGTCGTAGTTCTGGACGACGTCCTTCCACCCCACGAGGAAGGGGCCGACGTCGCGTCCCCGGTTCTCCACGAGGCGCACCTCGATGTTGAAGGAAGCCCCTGGCAGGCTGGCCTGACCTGTTCGACCTTCTCCGGGCTCGAGGTGCTCAGGAAGATGTCGATGCCCTCGGGCATGTTGCGGATGTACTCCAGCGTCGGCTCGACCAGATCCATGTAATACAGGTGCGCGATGAGAGCGACCTTCTGCTGCTTGGGCTCGCGGGTGACGGTCTGCGTGGGCAGGACGTAGGTGAGTTGGAGGTTCTTCACCAGGTCCGCCATGTTCATGGAGCGCAGGGCGTTGTCCCAGATGAGGTTCATCGAAATCCGTGTGATCACGCAGGTAGGCGTAGAGCTCGGCACTGGGCTGCCCCACGGACTGGCGCAGGACGTCGTCGTAGGGACGGAAGAAGGAACGGCGCTTGAAGATCGGGCAGCGCTTGTCCCGGATGACCTCGACCGGGGCGAAGAGAATGGGGCTGAAGTTGAAGCCCTCCATGTCCTCGGTGTTGACGTAGACGTCAGAGGTGAAGCCAAGACGCTCGAAGCGCTGGGTGAAGGGAACCTCGCCATGCCCACCGACTGCTCGTAGCTGTTGATCTCAGGGCATCCCGTCCCAATGGTCCTGAAAGGCCTGGGAGGTGACAAGGGAGCGGCGGTGGGCATGGAAGTGGGACTGAAGGTGGCGAGGAAGATAGCCCTCTTCGGCGTAACCGAAGGTCGAAGGGGACCTCGTGGAACCAGGTGATGCCCCAGAAGTCGATGTTCCGACCGGCCATCTCGGTGAACATCTCCTCGAGGGTAGACCGGCCCCATGATGGTGGCGTTGAACAGCACGACCTCATCGAACTCGGCGAGCCGCTCCCAACCGTGGCTGTCCATCGCCGTCTTGTAGGCCCAGACGTCCAGTCCCTCGTTCTCCCGCAGGATGATGTTGTCCGTGAAGGCACTGAGCTTGAGCGTAGCTCTTGGCTGTCAGCGCGCCGTTGACGACGACGGTCAGCTCGGAGAGGTTCTTCACCATATCGGCGAGCAGAGTCTCCACGGAGTCCACGACGCCTGGGCGTCGAGAAGAAAAAGATCCCAAGTCGCTTCGGGTCCTCGCCAAGCGTTGCCATAGTGTCCCTTCTAGACGGTGGTTCAGAGCCGCTCACGGCGGCAGAGGATAGAGACGGAATGATGAGGGTCTACCCGAACGCGTCAGCGTGCGCTCGATGCGAGGATATGGCGGATCTTCGTCGGATCACCCCATACGCCGGGCGAGTCGTAGGGCCGATCCGGAAATGCCCCGTACTCCAGGGTGATACCCAGGTCGTTGTCCCGGATGTAGGCCTCGACGCGCTCAGCCAGGCTCATGGGCTCACCGGTGCAGGCGTTGATGATGCCGTCGACCTCGGTCTGGTCCACGATCGCGGCGATCTGTTCGCCCAGGCCGTCCACGGAGATGAAGTCGTAACGGTTCTTACCGGTGGTGAAGGGGAAGGTGGTGCGCCCCCTCGGCGGCGGCAGGAGCTTGGAGAAGATCGAGTTGCCGAACTTGTCGTCTCCGACGATGTAGTGAGGCGCGGATCCACTGAGCGATGGCGCTATGGGCCTGGGCGGACAGGAAGGTGGCCTCACGCAGGGGCGTTCTTGGCGATTCCGTACAGAGAAGCGGGAGCGCAGGGCGAGTTCTCATCGATGGCGCCCTCCCGGTAGCCGACCTCATGCATGGTGCCCATGACGGCGAGCTGGGGCAGGCCGCCGGCGTAGAGGTTCTCGATGAGGTGAAAGTGCTTGGCCAGGTCGTCCAGGTGGGCGTGGGAGGCGTGCTGAAACCGTCGCGCCAGGCCATGTGCAGGACGACGTCGGGGCGCCCCATCTGATCGTAGATGTCCGTGTCCCCGGAGAAGAGATCGAGCCGGACCTTCTCGGCCCGCTCGTCGAGCGTCGTCGAGCCTCAGGTCGAGGGCCTTGACGGTCAGGCCCCGCTCCAGCAGTGCGGTGACGACGTGGCGGCCGATGTAGCCACCGGCTCCAGTGACGAGAACTGTCTGTGCCATGAGCCGGAATCCTAACAGGGTGGAGGTCTCGCGACGAGGCGGAGGGTGGAAGGGCGGGATCCCGTCACGTGTCGGAGACGGGCCGGGCGGATCGCCGGGGGCGCAGGCGCCCGGCGAGATCTCCGCTCCCTGACGCCGCCGGTGATGCCCTTCGTTCCACCTGTGACGTAACGGTAGGCGGGTTTGAGGGCGCCTGCCATGTCAGGGTGATGGACATCGACGTAGGGCGCGCCCGCGGCTGCCCCAGCCCGGCGGGGTCCGAACCGGGCTTGCGAGAACCTGACCTGCTCGTCGGTGTAGGCCGGCGGGTCCGCGGTGAGGGCCCTCTGCTTGTAGGCCAGGGGCCGTAGAGCCGCCAGCCCAGGTGGGGGTGAGCACCTCGCGGGGATGGAAGCCACTGGACATGGCCGCGTAGACGGTCAGCAGCTCGAGCACCTCGGCGGCGCGGGCGCGCTTGAGGCGCTCGGCCGACTGCTCGGGACCTGCTGCTGCCTGCCCGGTCAGTCGCACAAGCTCCTTGGCGCCTTCACTCAGCGTGCGCAGCGCCTCGAGGGCGGGCCAGGAACATGCCGCCGACCGGCACCGCCGGGGCGACGGGTCCAGGACCGCCGTCAGGCCGAGCCGCCGGCACAGGGCCTGGGCCGCTCCGGCGAGGCCATACCACTGGGGCCCCCGTGCGGCTGGCCGATGTGACAGGCGGCGGGCATGACCACCCCCGAGGGCTGGGATGGGACTCGAAGAGGTCGATGAGACCGGCCACGTGCCCCGGCGAGCCCAGCAGGCAGTCGAGGACCTGGTGGCGGGCGATGTCGTCAGCCCCCTGGGAGGGACCGTTCAGGGGCCCCGCCGTGATCCTCAGAACGAGGTCCCCGGCGCCACCACAGCCATTGCTGTGATCGCTGCCGTCTTCACCATCACTGCCGTCGGACACCGTCGCCGCTGGAACCGGCGGGGCGCCCGGGATCCCACAGGTCATCGCACTCGGTGAGGAAGGCGATGGTTCCGCGCGGGTCGAGGTCACGGACCACGCGGAAGGGAGACAGCCGCTTCCCCGCCGCCCTGTCCTCATCCGCCGGGCGACGGCCGGTGATGCGCTCAGGTCGGCGGCATCCAGCGCGTTCGGGTGAGGTGACCACCACCCGCCAGTGCGCCGGCAGACTCGCCAGGTACCGAGCAAGTCCATCGGCCTCGCGCGCTCGACGCCCTCCTGTGCTGCCGGGACGTGGACGACGACGCAGCCCGAGGGCTGTTGCGCGGAGAGCCCGCATCGGGGTCGCTCCGCGGGCCCGGAGGCGGGCTCGGTCACGACCTCGCAGCGAGCCCCGCGTTGACGATGAGGTCACGGGCGGCAGCGGTATACCGGGACGACGTCCGGACAGCATGAGGTCCTCGCTATAGCCCGCCTGCGCTGCGGCCTCCGGCAGCTCCCCACCGACGACGGCCTGCCGGTCCAGGTGAAGGGGTCGTGGAAGAACGCCCGGCAGCTTGAGCAGAGGGCAGCCGTCGGCCAGCAGCGCCGGGGCCTCCTCGATGGCCGGGTTGTCCGAGTGGTAGCGGTCCACGGGGAAGGCGACCTCAGCGGTGTGGCCGATCCGGTGAAGTGGTCGGTGAAGCGCGATTCGTGCCACCGGATGGAGTCTGTAGGAGGAGACCGGCGGCATCTGCTCCCAGTACTCCCGGAAGGCCGGGTCCCTCCAGGAGCCGACGGCACCGCGATCCAGTGGGACTGGATGTGGCGGGCAGCTCGCGCTGGCGAGGAAGGGGTGGGGGCGCGACGCCGTGCCGGTCATGCCCCAGAACGAGATGTCGCGCCAGCCCTCGGCGCGGGCGGGGACCTCTCCCAGGGACGTAGCGGCGCGTGTAGGTGTGGTTGGTCAGGATGAGCTCGTCGATGTCGGCGAGCCGGTCCCAGCCGAGGTGCTCCAGCCCGGCCCGGTGACGCCGACGTCGAGCCCCTTTGTTGGGGCGCCTCATGATCTCGTCGCAGGAGGCCCACAGCCGAGCCCGGTCGGCATCATCGATGGGAGGTTGGAGACCACCAGGATGTGCTCCGCGTGGGGGCGCAGGGAGGTCAGGGGCCCTGGACGACGGAGTCACGGACCCGATGATGAGAATCGAAGTGGAAGTAGACGATTCCTCGGTCTCATGTGGCGGCCCTTCCCGGCAGGCTGGTCGACGAAGGCGGTTGATGAAGAAACGGCGGGCGGCCAGTGTCCATGCAGTCCTGACCACCCCGCTGCGCTCCTCGATCCGTTATCAGCGGATTGTCGCCGTGCCCGTGGGCGATACGGATATCCGTCCCTTCTCAAAGGCCCGGGTCACGGTTCCATCTGTTTATGGACCTCATAACCGACGGGCAGCCCGAACTTCGGAGCGCTCCCTCCAGCAGCAGTCCACGCCGTCAGAATCGCACCATGCAGGGTGACGGCTCCAGGGGCGGTCGACGACGCCGAGCCACCATCGATCTGCGTTTGCGCGATGGAGCGGATGGTGCCGAGCTTGAGGTAGCCGACGTTCCCTGGGCAGGTGGTGTAGCCGACATCTCGGTGCCCCAGGATCCGGGGCATCAAGATGGTGGATCCGGCCTGGTAGCGCTCAGTGGTCCACACGTGCAGGCCCAGCACGGCCGTTGGCGTCCGTGATGCCGGCGCGCTTGAGGAACCACCCGGCCATCCTGCCCACCGAGCTCAGCTGGGCATCCGAGGGACTGACGCTGCTGTAGTCGCCCATCATGGACAGGCCCATGGTGCCGGTATTGACGCCACGGGGCATGCGCCCGACGCTCATCTCTCCGGCAGGAGCGGCCACGGAGCCGGACCGTCCTTCGAAGACGGTGCCGTACTTGTCGACGAGGAAGTTGTAGCCGATGTCGCCCCAGTCCAGGGTGACCGCGTGGTAGTAGTAGATGCCCCCCGCAATGGAGGCGGACTCGCCCGGCGGAGTAGTTGTTGGTGCCGGCAGTGTGGTGGACGATGACATGGCCGGCGCTCTCGTGGTCGGGGTCCCAGCTCATGTAGGAGGGGTTGGCGCCCCACTCGGCTCGGGTGGGTGACCGGCACCGGCAGCCCGTTGGCGGTCGTCCCAGCCGGACACAGCGGCTGACACCGAGACCGGCGCAGTGGCCGGCACGGTGCTCGAAGGCAGCGCCGTCGTGGTCGACGCCGCAGACGTGGCGAGCGACGTCGTCAACCCGGAGCCGACGGAAACGAGCGGCCCACCGACACCCCAGCGCTCGGTCTGACCGGAGCCGGGCTGCCAGGCGGCCGCCTCCCGACGACCGGTGTCGGCGTGGCCTCCGTGGTCGAGACGTCACCGAGTCCAGGACCTCTCGCCCTGGGGCTGGGAGGGACGAGGACGAGCTTGAGCCCAGCGGGCAGGGAGCTCCCGACGACGGAGGCCTGAATGGCGTCGGCCCCACCCGCGACGAACTCATCGGTACCGGCTGTTTCACGGTCGTCCGGGCCCGGAGTCAACCGCCTCATTGAGGTACCAGGGGACCAGGTGCCGTTCTCACGAACGCGCAGGTAGATGCGCACGCCCTCGGAAGGTCCGCGCCGCCGGCCCAGGTGAAGCCCGCAACGAGGAGCGGTCCACTTGAAGCGGATCGGTCCGAGGGCGGCATCGGCCTGCGGGTCGGTCGCAGTGGAAGGACGGAGCGGATCGGACCGTCGGTCGCCAGCGCCGGGAGTGCCGAGACGCCGTCGTCGCCACCTAGGACACTGGCCTCCTTGGCCAATGGCGTCGAGGCCTGCGAACCGTGCGGGGCGTCGGTAACCGCCCCAGCACCGGGCCGGGCGTCGTCGAGACCCGACTGGGCGATGTCGGTGGCCTGTCCGCCGGAGGTGGTCAGGTCGAGAACCTGGACCGCGGGGCTGTCGGCCTGGTCGGCGGAGCCGGCACCATGACCGGAGCCGTTGCCCGAGCCGCCGGGGTCGCCGGCCTCAGGCGCGGCGACGGCCATGAGGACCAGTCCGGACAGCAGGAGCGGTGCCAGAGCGGCCACCGTTGCAATCTGATTTCACCACCGCCGCGGATGAATGGTGGGGCAGGATGCCAACGAAGAGCCGATGGGACCGCCCCGGGCTCTCATGGGCTCAAGCGAGCTCCTGTGGCATGATGGCGTCGGCCATGACAGGCGCTCAGCGCCACAGTTCCCACATAATCGGAGCGAGTTCTGCGCGTCCTCATCACCGGAGGCGCCGGCCTCATCGGCGCCAACTGTCACCAGACCCTGGTGCGCCACCCCGATGCCTCCATCACCGTCGTGGACAAGCTCACCTACGCCGGGAACAAGGACTCACTGGCGGACCTGGGTGACCGAGTCACGCTCGTCGTCGGGGGACATCGCCGCCGACGACGCCGTCGACCCGCTCGTGGCCCAGGCCGACGTCGTCGCCACTTCGCGGCCGGAGTCCCACAACGACAACCGCTGCGCGACCCTCCCTTCATCCAGACCAACCTCGTGGGCACCTTCACCCTCCTGAGGCGGTGCGCCGCCACAGGTGCGCTTCACCACATCTCCACCGACGAGGTCTACGGAGATCTGAGCTGGACGACCCGGCCAAGTTCGAGCCGACGACCCCCTACAACCCTCCTCCCCCTACTCCCTCATCCAAAGCCGGAAGCGACCTGCTCGTGCGCGCCTGGGTGCGCTCCTTCGGCGTGGAGGCCACGATCTCCAACTGCTCGAACAACTGCGGGCCTACCAGCACATCGAGAAGTTCATCCCGCGTCAGATCACCAATCTCATCGACGGCGTGCACCCCCAAGCTCTACGGCGCCGGCGGAGAGCGTGCGCGACTGGATCCACGTCCTGGACCACAACGACGCCGTGGGGACATCATCGAGAAAGGCGCACGGCGAGACCTACCTCTCATCGGCGCCAACGGCGAGAAGAACAACAAGGAGGTCGTCGAGCTGATCCCGGAGCTCATGGGCCACGTCTCCCGACGATTGACACGTCGCCGACCGCCCCGGCCACGACATGCGCTACGCCATCGACAACTCAAACTGGTCGAGGAGCTCGGCTGGGCGCCCGAAGTTCACCGACTCTCCGCTCCGGCCTGCAGGCCACCATCGACCGGTACCGGGACAACGAGGCCTGGTGGCGTCCGCTCAGGCCGAGGTCGAGAGCCAAAGTACGCCGCCAGGGGCGGTGACCGGGCGGCGCGGTCATCGAGCACATCGATGAGTCGTGACGTGTGGGGTCCCTGCGGGGACCCACATCGTCTCCGACACCGGTCCCAGAGCGCAGCCAGATCGTCAGGTGAGCCTCTACGGACGCGAGACGGCCGGTGGGTAGGTGGGACAGGCGGGCGGCGTTGGCCCGCGAGTGCCGCAGCCCGCCTGGATGCCCCGCATCATCCACAGGGAATCCGAGCGTCAGCAGTCCGACGCTCGGGAAGAAGGTGGGGAACCGAGGGACGTTGCCGAACTCCAGGAAGTGCCCGACGACCGGGACACAGGACGATGGCGACGACCAGGTGAAGAACCCCCAGGTGCCGTAGAAGATGGGGCGCTCATCGCACGGGACGCCCAATGAGCCCCAGGATCTTGAATCCATCGGAAGGTGTTGAGCTTGGACTCCCGTTCCGGCGGCGCTCGCGAAGCCGACCGGCACCTGACCTAGCGCGCGCGCAGAGTGGCGGCGTGGACCGTCAGCTCGGTCTCGATCTCGAACTCGGCTCATGGCGGGGAAGGACTTGACAGAACCGGCGCGAGAAGACGCGGTAGCCGGAGCATATCGGTGACATGAGTGCCGAAGACCCGGGAGGTCAAGCGGTTGAAGGCTTTGTTGCCGGTCTCGTGGCCCGGGCGGTGAAGAGCTCTTCTCCTGCACGTCACGGCGAACGCGAGGACGTGGTCGTCGCCCTCAGGAGGGCGCGATCATGTCGGGCAGAGCAGCGGCGTCATGGGTGTCATCGCGATCGATGCGCAGGCGTGATATCGGCCTCGACATCGGCGAAGGCCCGACGGACCACGTTGCCCGCTGCCCTTGCGCTCCTCACGTCGCACGATGGCGCCGGCAGCAGCCGCGAGCCTCGGCGGTGCGGTCGGTCGAGCAGGTTGTCGCCAGACGCGGACGCATCGATGGGAACGGCCGCCCAGGAGGTCGGGACGACCTTCGCGATCGCGCCCTCCTCATTCGTGGCAGGACGATCGCTGCGATATCGAGCTTGGAGAGATCACCTGACTCCCATCAGGACGAGTGCTGAGTAGGGGCTATTCTCGGCACCCGCTGCGAGCCCGGCGATCGTGAGAATGATGCCGGTGCGAGCGCTCTCATGTGCCCCGGACTGAGATCAACGCCCGTGCCACCGTGCCTACCGCCCGTTCCGCTCCGACTCGATCCACCGGTCCGAGGACCTGACGGAGGACAAGCGTCACCTGCGGCGTCGGGCGGCAGCCTCGCTCTCTCTTCGCCACAGCCTTCTCGGCGGTGGACACCGCACTCACAGGTGGTGGGGCGGGTCAACGGGCCACCGGCCTGCTCAGGAGGGCTCCTTCAGCCGGTGCGTCTCCTGGTGGCCCTGGTTCTCAGCGGCGCCGCGTGGCTGGGATTCCTGGCGCTGGTGGATCTGGGCCGCACGGCGCAGGAGCCGCGATTCGTCAGGAGGCCGGTGCGCTCTCGCGGGGTGGAGCCGTCGTCGGCTGGCTCTGACTGGCGTTCCTGATTCCGCTGATCTGTTGGTCCCTCCTGTACGCGCACCTGTGGCCCAGTGGCCTCGATGAACGACACGGCCTGGATCCTGGGGATCCCGATCAGGGGCCGACCGCACCCGATCACCTACAGGCTGACGATCAGGGTCCTGTTCCGTCTGGGACGCTGGCCGGGGGCGATCTGACCGGTGTCGTACCTGCTATCGATGGTGCAGATGCTGCTGTGGGCGGCCTGCGTGAGCGGCACGTCGCGGTCTCCTGGACCGCAAGCCTCGCGGCGAGTGACCGGGCTTCTCATCGCATACTGCGCGCTCATGCCGCTGGTGGCCGACTACTCCTTCGCCCTGGTCAAGGACGCGGCCTTCTCCCTGTTCGCCACGCGCTCATCCGGTGCTGCTGGTGGTGCGCGCCAGCGCTGCCGGGCAGAGATCCTGCTCCAGCAGACGAGGCATCGCCGTGATCGTGGCGCGCGCCGGCGGGCTTCGCGCTCATGCGCAACAACGCCCTGCCGGTGGTTCTGGTCGACCTGGCGCTGGTGGTGTGGTGGTCGCGGGCGCACCTGCGCCGGGCGTTGGTGGTCACGCCCGTCGCCCTCGTCATCATCGTCGTGCCCTCGGCTCGCGACGGCGCCGGTCCCAGCACGCCGAGGAGGGCCGTGGGGCATCCGCTGCAGATGGTCAGATACACTGACGTCCACGACGCCGACTGCCTGCCGCCGGCCAGCCGGCAGGTCTTCGACAGCATCCTGTCCCCGAGCGGGTCTGCAGCGGGCCTACCAGCCGTTCCAGCGTCGACCCGAGGCTCCCGACCTTCAGCAACGCCCTACCTCGACGCGCACCGCGGCCAGTTCCTCTCCGCGTGGGGACGGGCCTGGTGGCGTGCCCACGCGCTAAATCACCGATTTCCTCGTGCATACCGGCAGCCTGTGGCGCTTCGACGCCGACCCGATCGCGCACCGATGGGCGAGTCCCGCTTTCATCTCCGTGGTCTCGAACCACCCGGCCGCCGCGACCAGCTCATTCGCGACTACGCCCGCGCAGGCGTCGTCAGCCACTCGCTCCTGCCGAAGCCGCTGGCAGCCGGTGGCGAAGCCGCCGTGCCAGGCATGCCAGGTCGCTGGGTCCGGGAACCTGGATGTGGGTGGTCGCTCTGAGCGTGGTCGGCTTCGTCTACGCCGGGCGGCGAGTGGGTGGCGATCTGCGCGTGATCCTGCTGTGGGCGACGCTCATGGTTGCGGCTCCCACCGTTACGCCGTTCCGCTACATGCGCCCCGTCGTCATGGTGCGCCGATCGGCCTCGCGGTTCTGCTGGGCACCGATCGAGCCACCTGGGAGCCGGCGGCATCCTCAGTAGCAGCGCATGCACAATCCGCGACACACATCTGATCAGAGCGCGTTCTCAGCTGCGTGCCTCGGCGAGGATTCTGTGCCGGCGTCCGGCCATGGACGCGCAGGGCAGGCCGCCCGAGTGCGACCGAGCGACCCGCCCTGCGCCCGACCTCGAACAGTCGCCAGGCGGTGATACGCCACAGGCGACGGTGCCGTCCGACGCGCGGTCGATCTCCTCCGAGGCACTGGTGGGGCAGCCGGTCCAGGGCCCTAGCCCCACAGCGGGCTTACGGCCGCCACCGGTGGCGCCGTCGGGCACGTGCGTGTCGGTGTAGTAATGCAGCGCACGCCCCGCTGCTTGAGGATGCTGCACACCCGTCGATTCGAGCCGATCCTCGTGGAGGTGGCGTCCCAGCCAGCCCAGGTCCCGCGGGCGGTTCCGGCCTGGAGGATGAGACCACCTCACCCGGCCACGCTCACAGGTGACGACTCCCGTTCGAGGATTCCCCAGGACGACGGCGTCAGCGGGCAGGGTCGAGGGGAGCACGGCGGATGAGCGGGCTCCTCATCACGCAGCATGGTCCCGTAGACGATGCGCGAGGGGTCGTGGATGGACGGAGGATCTCCGTCTTGAGGCTCCAGCGCCAGGCGGGGGCCAGGAACGAGAAGGAGCCAGGAGCAGGCAGGCAGGCGTTGCGCCTCGCTAGCGTGCCTGCCGACGTCGCATGAGGGCCGCTGCGGGCGGTCATCGAGCTGAGGCGGAGGTCCCCTCAGCGCTCTCCTCCGCCTCCGCTCCCCTTCCCCCAGCGCTGCCTCCGGCGACTCCCAGGCAGGCCAGGACAAGCACTCCGATCGTGACCACTGGCATGATGCGGGCCCGCTGGGTGTACCAGGGACCGGCCAGGGCTGCAGCGGCCACTGCGGGCCCGGCCGCCAGCACAGGATGAGGACGACGGCCAGGCCGGTCGCACGCGCGCCATCATACCCGGCGTCCGCCAGGCAGAGACACCGAGCAGGGAGCGAGACCAGTCGACCGCGGCGTTGCCCAGGTGCCAGGGGTGTACGTGGCCAGGGCGGGTGGTCCGTGAGGACCGCCGAGGTCGTCTCGGGCGAGGTTCCCGCCGGGGGCGCGGATGAGGCAGGACCGAGGCCGGGGAGGAGCGCATCACCCAGGCGCCCGCGGCGCGCGATCCACTGACACCCGTGCAGCAGTGCGGCTCGTCTGGGCGCCACCGCGACGCCACCAGCGGGTGAGAAGCGGCGAGAACGAGAGCCAGAAACCAGCCGGGCCGCCGAGAGGGCAGGGTTGAACAGTCCGGCGCCGTGGGCGGTCACGACGCCGATGCCGGCCAGCGCCGCCATGACCAGCGCACCGGCGCGGGCGGCAGGGACCCGCCTGCCAGGGAGCGCAGGCCCCTGACGACGAGGCCAGTGCACCAGGGACGGGCAGCGAGGCTCAGGGCATGAGGGCCAGGTGCTGGTCAGAGAGCAGCAGAGGCTCACCACCGAGCCGGTAGCGCTGTGCCGGCAGCGAGGACGACGCCGTCGGCGGAGGTCGTGAGGAGCGGATGCTGCCAAACGCCTCCTCGCAGCAACGCCGCCACGCCCAGAGGCCAGATCAGTCCGGCGGTACCAGCACCCAGGACATTGGCGCCGACGACGACGCTCCCAGGCAGGAGGACCGCCGGGGCGTGCCAGCCGGTCGGGTGAGTCATGCCGCGCACCGTCGTACATGGAGGCCAGCCCGCCCGAGCGGCGAGGCATCGCCCTCCTGGCGCATAGAAGGCGACGGCGGACAGGTGGAGACGGCGTCGGAGGCCTGGGGCGGCGACTGCGGGCCACGGGTGCCGATGAGCGGGCAGGACCGTCATGGGCCGCGAACCCGACGGCCCCGGCCACCAGCCGGGTGTCCCGGCGCTGAGGGGCGGCGGCGTCAGGACGTACGGCGCTTTCTCGCCGGCGGACAGGCTCCACCGCGCGAGCGCCTCCCCGGAGCAGGTCAGGAGGGCCCTCGAGGATCACCCCGGCCACCACAGCCACCCGGCGGGCGAGGAGGAGGTCGCCTGCCCAGCGGATGCCGAGCGCGCGCGATCACCGTCCGGACCGATAGGTCCAGAAGCAGCGCGGGGCCGCCCGATTCCGGTGATCCGCAGATGCCCCAGGCACGGGCCACCTGCCACCCGGGGAACAGCACCAGGGGCGACCGCGACGACCACGGTGGGCCACACGGTCCACCAGGAGCCGTCACCGACCGGGCTCATCGCCGGAATCAGGCCGACCACCACGCTCAGAGCGCCTCCGGGGTCACTCGCCTCCGCCGATGGTCCGGGCGCGGGCACGCCGAGTCCACTAGCGGCGTCGGTGGCGCAGCGCCCGTCCAACAGGAGGCGCAGCCCGGGCAGGTCGGCGGCGGTGAGCTCGCCGTACTCGGGGTGGTCGGCCTGGACGATGGCGACGTCGACCTGCTCCCCCAGGTGGTAGGGGTCCAGCCGAAGCCGGCCAGCTCGTCGTCCGGTGTACATCGGGTCGTGGACGAGGACCTCGGCGCCGGCCTCACGCAGGGCCTCCACGGTGGGGAAGACACCGGAGAAGGCGGTCTCCTTGACCTTGCCGCGGTGGGAGGCTCCCAGCACGACGACGCGCAGTCCTTGAGGGAACCGAGCTACCTCGGTGGCCCAGCCCACCACGTAGAGCGGGCATCGTGGCGTTGAAGGTGCGGGCGGTGCGCACCACGGAGGCGTCGGGGTCGGTGGACAGGGTGAGGCGCGGGTAGACCGGGATGCAGTGCCCGCCCACCGCGATGCCGGGGCGGTGGATGTGGGAGTAGGGCTGGGGTTGCGAGGCCCTCGATGACGCGCTCGATGTCGAAGCCGGCCTTGTCCGCGTAGACGGCGAACTGGTTGGCCAGACCGATGTTGACGTCGCGGTAGGTGGTCTCGGCGAGCTTGGCCATCTCGGCGGCCTCGGCGGTGCCCATGTCCACACGCCGTTGGGGCGGGGCAGAGTCATCGCGCTCGTCGAAGTCGAGGACGGACTCGTGAGAAGGCGATGCGGCCTGGGTGCCGGCCTCGTCCGGGCCGCCCACGAGCTTGGGGTGGCGGCGCAGGTCGCGGCGAAGACGCGGCCGGTGAGGAACCCGCTCGGGAGCTGAAGACGGGGTGGAGTCCGTGCCCTCCCTTCAGAGCCGCTGATCTCCTCGATCATGGGCTTGAAGCCGAGCGTGCACAGGCAGCGTGGTCTCGTGGGAGATGAGGTGTTGGGGTCAGGTGGGCGGCCAGGGGCGGGTGGCGTCGTCCATCAGGCGAAGTCCGGCTCCCAGGTGGCGTCGTTGACGAAGCAGCAGCGACCAGGACGATCGCGTCGGCGTCGAGGACGGCCTCGGCGTAGTCGGTGGTGGCGCGCAGAGCGCCGTTGCCGGTGGCGGGACTCAGCGCGGCGAGCTTCTCGGCCAGGTGGGCCTCACACGGGGAAGGGCTCGAGTTCCGGCGTTGACGGCCTCGACGACGGCGGGGTTGACATCGACTCCGATGACCTCGTGGCCTTGTCTGCGTACTGGACGGCCGAGGCAGTCGATCTTGCCAGGGCGACGACGGCGATGCACATACAGGTTGGTCGCTTCCGACGGATCAGGCTGAGGCTCAGGTTGATGCTCGGTGGCGGCTCGGTTAGCAACCCTCCGTATGATACGGCGCTTACCATGTCCACATGCACGACTTGGACCACACGGACCGCACGGACACGTCCGCTCCCGGATACCGGCCCTCACCTGATGTCTCCGACGTGGACGCACGGTCCCTCGGGCCTGGGTCCTCAGCTCGCCGGTCTCCGGCGTCGCCCTCACCCTGTCAGGCCCGCACCACCTGTGGCGACCACTGCCGCCCAGGACCGGCGAGGCTGGGTCCTTGCGGCGCGAGGCAGCCACCCGGCGCACGGGATCATGGACGCTCATCGAGGCGTTGAGCGGCGTCGTGCGCCTGACCACGGACCGCACCGTTCCCACCACCTCCTCTTCACCCGCGCCGGTGACACCTGGGTCATCAGTGACGACCCTCAGGGAGCTGCGCCCGGCGCCCAGCCTCGGGTCCCGCGACGAAAGCAGGCCGCCGGTGTCTTCCTCCGCCGCGGGCTTCACGCCAGGGGACACGGACGCTTCGCTCATGAGGTGTACGCCACTCCTGCAGGCTCAGTGGTGGAGCTGCGGCCCGACAGGACCTGGGCTGCCGCTCGTGGGAGACCTACCGCTACGACGCCGACCCGATCCGTCCCTCAGGGTTCGCGGGCGTCTTCCGCACCGCGCTCGACACCGCGGATCGAGGCGCGTCCTTCAGGACACCGACGGCCGCCAGCTCCTCGTTCCCCTCTCCGGCAGGGCTGGACTCCCGGCTGCGCTGGCCGTCTAGCTCAAGCGCCACGGGGCCCGTAACGTCGTGACCTTCACCTACAGGGGTGCCGCGGCAGCACCGGGTCGCCATCTCCCGGGGCGTCGCCAGGGCTCTCAGGATGGACTGGTTCACGGTCGACCTGGACCCCGCCGAGTGGCTCGCGCACCTGGGCCCGGACCCGACAGCGTCGGCTTCCAGAAGCGCACCTGGGGCTGACCTCCCTGCCGCACGTCAGGGACTGGTACGCCCTGCTCCGGATGCGCCGGGACGCCCTGATCGACACTGACGCGGTTTCCTGCCCGGTCACACGATCGTCGGAGAATGCGTGACGCACCTGCTCGAGGCCGACCATCGCGCAACGACGTGCTCGCCGCCGTGGCCCGGCACCACTCGCTGCTCCAGGGCGACCGCAACGCGTGGCGGCACCTGCCCCTCTGCGCCGAGCGGTGATGCAAAAGGCGCCCAGGAGTCTCCTTCCCGACGCGCCGGAACGAGGACCTGGCCGGAAGCGGACGCTCCATCAGGAGCTCCTGGGTGGGTGAACCTCCAGGGAGCGCCAGGCCAAAATACATCAACGGAGTCGTTGAGGCCTACGAGGCGCTTCGGATGCACGACTGGGCGCTGCCGATGCTCGACACCGAGCTCTGGCGCACCTGGCTGCGGGGATCGGAGGAGCTGACCGCCACTCGCGACTGGTACGCGCAGTTCACGGCGGAGGCCTACGCCGAGGCGACAGGCACCGCCTCGCAGCTCTTCGAGGCGCCGGCGCTCGGATCCCCCGCCGGGCACGGCGCCTGCTCATGGCGGCACTGACCGATCACCGGCACCCGCACGGCCCTGGCACGAGCAGTCTCCGCGAGGGACCATGCTGCATCATCCCGCGGCCTTCGGGGCGTTCAACGCCCCCATGCCCCGCACGGATCGTCGGGCGCATGGCTCGAGGGGCCACCTCGACAGGGCCTGTGGGCCCCGACTGTTCCTGGAGGGGCCTGGGGCGCCGAGCCCGTCGTGCCCATGGTACGGGCGACACGCAGAGACATGAGCTGAGGCGCTCTCAGGGCACCTGCGGCTGTCAGCTGAGGCTGTCAGCCGCAGATGTCGATGCGCCACTGGCGCAGCTGGAGCTCCGCTGTCGATGAGGGTGAATCCGCTGGAGGTGTCAACCCGTACAGCGGGACGGATCTTGCTGAGCTGGGAGTTGTTGAAGCGAGATGTCCTTGTCGGCGTAGAAGTAGCGGATCCCGTGCTGCTGAAGGATCTCGCACCGTGGGGGTCAGTGCGGATCTGGCTTTGAAGTGCTCGCGCAGGTAGATCCCGTCCTCGTCGTCGGCCGCCTGCCCAGGAAAGACCCTACAGCTGCGCATACCGGTGAGGATGGGAATGCTATCCCGTTCCAGCCACCGGGTCGCCGATGACGACGGCGTTGTCCGGCAGCAGCTCCTCGAGGGAGCCTGCGGATCATGTCGAGCTCGGCCTTGTCCGCGATGAAAGCAGGTGTGCTCCGTGTGCCGGCGGGTAGCCCTCACGCGCACGTCGGAGGCGACGGCAGCTCCCGACCACCGTGGCGGGCGTGCTACGGGACGACGATGATGCAGGCGGCCGCGCGGTCCCAGCGAGGATCGTCGAGTCCGCCAGGGCCGGTACAGGCCAGGACGCCGCGCGAGGCCTGCAGGGCGATCCGGGCGGCGACCAGGGGCCGAGCCGTGCGCAGAGCGTCCAGGGCGATGACGACGAGGGCAGCGGCCAGGACGGCGGTCATCGCCTTGAGCCGGTGGGGTTGCGGTAGAACAGGCCGGTGATCGATGAGAGCACCGGGATGGGGGCGATGGCGGCCAGGATGAGGGACATGCTGAGGGACCCATGCCACCACCAGCTCCCAGCTCCGCCGCCGCCACAGGCAGATCGCAGCGCCCAGGACGCTCAGAGATCGTCAGCGGCATCTCAACCCACTCGATGGCCCAGCCGCCGAAGTAGTCCAGGGCGACGGGGATGAGGGAAGCTTGGTCACCGGGGTTGCTCCAGTCCAGCTCGGTGTACCTGCCGAAGTGGTGCTGCTGGGGACCGGGGAGGAAGACGAGGCGACGAGGTGCGACCACCGCCAGCACGGCGCCGATCCACCAGAGCCGCAGCCTGGCGCGTCGCCCGCGGCGCCAGCTCCTGGTCCCGAGCCCACCGCGTAGCACAGGATGATGCCGAACAGCGGCCACAGGGAGCATTGCCGCCGCCGAGGTGTGGATGAGGCAGGACCCGACGAAGAAGGGGATGATGGCGCTCAGTGCCATGGCTGCGCGACAGTGCGCCCCGGCGGGATGCGCTCTGCGTGCGAGCCGCCACCACCAGGAGGTGCGGGCGCGTCGCCAGCACTCGATCGACGCCAGCGATGACGGCCGGGCACGTGGCCACCGCCATGCTGGTAGGGGCCACAGCGCGGCGCCGTGGAGTGAGCCGCCAGGGGAATACCGGGCCAGACGCGAGGCGGCCAGTGCCAGGTAGGGGGCATGGCGGACCTTCGGCAGCGCGGTACGAGCCAGGTAGACCAGGCCGGTGCCACACCAGCGCCACCGCGAGCAGCAGGAGCGTTGTTGGCGATGGGTGTCTCGCGCCAGCTCCACGCGCCCAGGCTGGCGACCTGGTGCCACACGATCGGGTAGAAGCCCAGCGTGGCTCGTCAGCCCGAACATGCCGGCGTTCGGGTTGAACATCGAGGCGTAATCCTCACGCTCGATGATGGCGACCTGCAGTAGCTAGTGGTAGAGGGCGTCACCGCTCTGGGAGACGGCGTTCGGTGGGATCGTGAGGATGACGGGCAGTGCGGTGACGGCGCAGACACCAGGACCGTCAGGAAGAGCCTGCGCTCGGCGCGTCCGCCATCGGTGCGCATGGTCGCCCTCTCGCTGGTCCTCGGGCATGAGGAGGATCCCCGGGTCCCAGCGATCGATGAGACGCTTCATCGTCGTACGCAGCAAGAGCCAGGATCGCGGTCGTCACCATGAGCGGGGATCCAGCCCAGGGCTTGCCGACGGCGGCTTGGAAGAGCCCGTCGGCGGTCAGGATGAGGGCGCTGATGGTCGGGGCCAGCGCGACGGGACCGGATCCCCTCATCCCGGCGGCGCGCAGCACGAGCCATCCGACCCCGAAGAGCGCCGAAGAAGCAGGGACGGCGGTTGGCGGTGTTGAACCAGTCCGACCGGGCTGTTGGTCACCAACGTTGTTCCTCACTCACTCGACGTACGTCACTGAACTCATCAGACCTTCTTGCTCGCGTCATCGGCTGGCGATGACCTCCTACCTGATGCAGGGGCGGCGGACTGCCCCGTGGCACCGCAGCGAACGGTGGTCCTCGACCCAGTCGTGGAAGCGCTGAGCCGTCGCGGGCCGCGCGAGGCTGTCTCAGCATCGTAGACGTCCAGCGCCGTAGCATGGCCTCGGCTACTGCCGCCGCGTCGTGCTCGGCCGCCCACCCCAGGTCGAAGTCTGCGCAGGTCCGCGGACACCGGCCCGTCACCGGCGAGAGCACCGGCGTGCCACAGCCCAGAGCGGAGAGGACCTTGGTGGGGTGGGCGAAAGTCGTATCCCTGCCGGAGCTTGATGGACACCAGGGCCGCGGCAGCGCCCGCTGCCATACGGCGGCCTCGGCCGCAGGCACGGCCGGGTGCATGATGACGCCGGGCGCCGTCCGGCCCCGCGAGGCAGCTGGGGAGGCGGCAGGTGACTCCTGCCAGGCCGTTCCCCGGCCCAGGAAGAGCAGCTGGGCCTTCGGGTGAGTACGACGCACCTGGGCCGGGGCGTGAACGAGAGACGTCGGCGCCCTGCTCCGACGCCGTTCCGGCGTAGACGAAAGTACGGGCCGCTCAGCCCGATCTGCTCGCGGTCCTGCTCGGAGGAGTCGGACCGTGGGCGTCGAAAGAGACAGCGGTGTCGATTCCGTTGGTCGACCGGATCCGCTGCGCCAGGCGTCATCGTCCTCCACCGCGTGCACGAGCTCGGCGACGGACTGGGCGACTCCCGTCGATTGACAGCGATGACGCGTGCGGCCCCGCCGACGGCGAAGGCCTCGAAACCTCTCGACGGCCCGGACGACGACGCCGGCGGCACCGGTGGGCGGCCGCCGCCGACAGACGTCCGCGGCGTACCACATGGGGATCCTGCGCAGGGCCGCCACCGCCGGACGACGCGCCGGTCGTCGGGGGCGACTCAACGAGGATCGCCTCCGGCCGAGGGCGTCACGCAGCTCAGGGCCAGGGGCAGATCGAAGGAGAGATGGGGCACGTAGCCGCGCAGGTAGCCCGAGTCCTGCAGGACCGGCCAGCGGGAGACCCGGACCCCGTCAGGATCGGGGTCGGCCTGCGGCGCGTCGGCCGGGGCCCGGCTGGTGAGGACCCTCACCGCCACCCCATCGGCCGCCAGCGCCTTCTCCACGCTGTCGAGCCGAAAGGACGCAGCAGCGGCCTCAGGCGGGTGGATGCGGGTAGCCACAGGACACCGCCTCCTCGTCCGGAACGGGCGCACCGACGTGACGTCGCCACCGTCGCCAGCGCAGCCGCGGTGCCACCGAGGACCAGAGCGCCCAGCGACGCTTTGAGAAGGCCTCGCGCACTCATCGGACTCCTCCCGCTCGCAGCGCACGGGCCTGGGCGAGTCCGCCGGCCAGCACCGCCTCCATGTCCTTGGCGACCGTGCGAGGCGGCTGGACCAGGTGTGCTCCTGCCGAGCCTCCAGGCCCGGCCGGCGGCCTCGGCGACCTCCTGGGGGTGTTCAGAGAGTCCGCGCAGCGGCCGGAGAGCTCGCTCGCGTCGTGAGGGAAGGGTCCAGCCCCGCGCCGGCGCTCCGACCTCAGCGGCCAGGGTCCCCTGGGGAGGCGGTGACCGGTTGCCGCGTCCGGTATTCTGCGCAGAAGCTTGACCGGGGAGGCGAACTCCCGATGCAGGTCGGGCTCGACAGAACAGGACGCAGAGGTCCGCGCGTCGTAGGGGCGGAGCTCCTCCGGAACGGTGCACGACCTCGATCCGGCCGCCGGCCGCCCTCTACCAGGTCGGCGTACTGGTCGCCGGCCGCCTCCCACTGGTCGGGGGCGGGTGCAGATGGTCAGGCTGGTGCCGGGCACGTCACGGACGGCGCGCAGGCACTCCTGGAGCCGGTAGTGGCCGCCGAGTCCACCGATGTAGAGCAGGTGGAGCTCGCCATCGGCAGCGGGGCGAGGCGCCTCGTCAATGATCTCGCGGCCCGGGGGCAGCGGGGCCGCTACGCTCCAGGGGAGCCCGGGGACGTGGGCGCCCATCCGCATCGAGGCGAGGTGGGGGCGGTCGATGTGCGCGGGAGTACCAGGCGAGGTCGTGGCGGTAGACGCGGCCCATGGCCGTGGCCACCGCGGTCCCGACCCGTTCGCGGTAGTCGGGGAAGGCCCAGTAGATGTCCCGGTAGAACAGGGACGTGGGCGCCGTCGGCGGTGCACCAGCCGCACGAGCGCCGGATCCACGAAGGGGTGGGGCGGGAGGTGACGCAGCTCCGGTCGGCCGGTCCGGGATGGTCGCGCACTCGAGGTGGAGGAACTCGATGCGCTCCCGCCCGGAGACGGTCCCTCAGGGCTCTCAGGCGGCGGGATCGCTCCCACGCCGGGCCGGTGACGTCCAGGACGGTGTGGCCGAGCTCCCGGAGAGGCGTCGAGGCATGCGCACGGGGCGGATGCCGGAGGCCGACGACGCACTCCCGATCCGGGGAAGGGGGCGTGGTAGACGATCGCAGCCATACGGTGCCTTGCCTCCTTTAAAGGGTATCTCAGGGAACCAGGCGCGGCCGCAGGCGAGACAGACTCGAGCGCAAGTGGTAGTGCCATCGGCCGATCACGGTTCTGACTGACGACGTCGGCGGCGGCGTCCTCGCAGTCGTGGAGGAACCGGGCCGATGCCGGCGAGGCACGAGTCCTTTCGGTACCGTCTCAACGACACTCCCGACCGTACGAAAGGGCGCGCGCATCCTCGATGCGCTGGTCTCGATGGCACCAGACCTGCGGAGTCACGGTGAGTCTCGGCCATGCGTGTCATGTCGGTAGTGGGCGCCAGCTGGATTCGTCAAGGCTAGCGATCGACGCGCCGCTTTCCGAGGCGCGGGATCGACCATGTGATTGTTCACACCGGGGCAGCACTACGACCCGATGCTCTCCGACGTCTTCTTCAGCGACACTGGGGATCTCCGGCTCTGACGTCGCACCTAGAGTCGGCTCGGGATCGCACAGGGTGCAGACCAGCTGATGCTCGCAGCCATGGACGAGACCATCGGAGACCCATCCCCGACTGGGTCCTGGTCTGCGGACACGAGACTCCACGCTGGCGGTGCGCTGTCGCCGTCAAGCTCCCGCGTGCCCATCGCCCACCTGGAGGCGGGCCTGCGGTCGCTGGCAACCGGGCCATGCCCGAGGAGATCAACCGGATCCTGACCGACCGCCGCCGACCTGCTGGCACCGACCGAGGTGGGGCCGCTCACCCGGCCGACGAGGGCTGGCCGAGCGGACCGTCGTCGTGGGCGACGTGATGACCGACATCCTGTTCTCGGTGCGACTCCGTCATCACGACCCCTCCCCGTCATGACCGAGCTGGACACTGCCGGGGGCGGCTGCTCGCTGGCCACCATCCACCGGGCGGAGAGCGCACGACGATCCCAAGCGCCTGCACTCCGTCACCGGGTCGCTGGCGGCGGTCGATCACCCGTGGTCCTCCTGGCCCATCCGCGTCTGGTGTGCCAAGTGCGACGGCAGCGGCATCACCCTGGGCGACTCGGGCAACCTGCGGATGCACGCCCCTGGCCTACCCAGCTCGTCGCCTCGACTGCACGCCCGCGGCGTGGTCACCGACTCGAGGCCTGCAGAAGGCCTTCCTTCACTGCGCGCGCCGTGCACCACGGTGCGTCCCCAGGGCTCGAGTGGGTCGGAGACCGTCAGACCTGGGTTGGGACGTCCTGGTCGAGGCCGGTCAGGCCTGGTGAGCGCCCGCCTCCCGCCCAAGACCGACCGAGCCGGCCGGGGCCGATGCCACCCTACGGGGACGGCAGCGCCGCCACGCAGTGGTCAGGCCCTCACCGAGCACCTGCCCGGCTGGTCGCGCCTGCACCACCGACTCCTTCAGCGGCATCATGCGCGTCACCCATCGTCACCACCTGGTTCCCCACGAACCGCTCACCGGGCCTGGGGGTCTTCGTGGCACGCCACGCCGCCTCCATGGCGGCGAGCCCGACGACATTCGTGTCGTCCACCTCGCCTCGGCCTCCGTCAACGACGGCGTGCGGCACGACCGAGTGATGGGCCTGCCGTCGTCCGCCTGCCGATGACGCTGTCGCGGCCCCTGCGCTGCTCCACAGCCAGGCGGGAGCTGGAGGCTCTGACTCAGGGGCAGCGACGTCGTCCACACCCACGCGGTCTCCACCCTCCTGCCTACGCCTGGGCCGGCCCCACCAGCGTGGCTCCACACGGGCACTGGTCGAGGGATCGCCTAGCGCAGCGCCAGCTCGGCTCCCTGGCGCGGGCAGGGCGCCCAGGTGGTCCTGCGTCTGGAGCGCAGGCCGAGACGTCGTCACCACCGTCTCCGACCAGCTCGCCGCCGACCTGCGGGTCCTACTCGCGCGCGTGGCGAGATCTGACAGTTCCCAACGGGTCACCATGCCCTGGGGATCCGGCGCCGCGCCGCAGCATCGAGCTGGGGCGCGACACGTCTGGATCATCGGCATCGGGAGGCTCATCGAGCCTAAGCGCGGACCTGGCCGTCGAGGGTGGTCGCGGCGCTGGCGGGCAGAGGGTGCCGGCCCGGCGGCGGCCTGGGTGGGTGGCGGTCCGCTGGCCGAGCGCTGCACCGACTCGCTGAGCCTGGGCGTCGACCTGGAGCTGACCGGTCAGCTGCCGGGCGACCAGGTTCAACAGGTCATGGCCGACAGCGACCTCTTTCTCGTGCCCCGCTCGCGGAGACCTTCTTCCTGGGCGCCGCCGAGCCTGTCGCCGCCGGCCGGCCGGTGGTCACCAGTGACCGAGGCGCACACCAGCTTCCTGGATCCCTGGGTGACCGAGATCGTCAGTCAGGACGACCCCGCCACGTGGGCGAGGGCCGTCGTCGACGTCATGGGACGTTGCACGGACCGCACGGCGCGCGACATCCAGGACGCACGCTGCCGCGGGCCTTCTCCCCAGCGAGTGGCGCGCGCCTACGGTCGCGCCTACGAGGACCTGCCATCACTGAGTACTCCCGGTACTCCCGGCACTACCGGTGATCTCGCCGCATGCCTGCTCGTAGGGGCTCCCGACAGGCCTTGACGAAGGTCGCCTCCCCGAACCGCTGGCGAGCACGGGCCCGGATGGCCTCAGGGGCGGTAGCCCCCGGCGCGGATGGAGTCGGTCACCCGGGTGAGCGCCTCGGCCAGGGAGGCGACGAGGGGCGTGTCGTCCGCCTGGGCCAGCAGCGGGCAGGGACGAGGCCGGTCTCGGGCTCGACCATGAAGCGTCCCGCCCAGGTGGGCGTGGCGACATGGCCAGTCCCAGGGCCTGGGCCTCGGCCGGGACGGTGCCCCGGCCTCGACCTCGCTGGCCGGGACGAGGGAACGTCACTGGCGGCCATGAGTCCGCCGACCTCGTCGTGGGGCACCCGGCCGGTGAAGGTGGAGTCTGCTCCGATGCCCTCGGCCCGGGCCAGCTCTCTGAGGGGCTCGATCTCGTGGGTCTCCCTCCGACGAGGAGCAGCCGCGTGGGCTCACGCCCGGCGGCGGATCGGCGCAGGGCCAGTCGGGCGACGGCGCGGATGGTCTCCTCAGGGCGCTTGTTACGCCCCAGGTGGGAGACGTGGCAGACCGTCAGGGGCCCTGGCGCTGTCGCCCTGGCGATCCTGATCGGCGGGCCTGGGGACATCGAAGACCTCGTCGTTGACCGGCAGGGGGCGATGCTCCTCCTCCCGAGGCCGCCAGTAGTCCCGCAGGGGTGCCTCGGCGAAGGGGTGGAGACGACAGGCCCGTCCTCCGGCTCGTTTCAGGTCGCGCCGCAGGGCCCGATACCGCCACCCGTGCACATTGCGGTCCGTCGAGCTGGGACGGTGCTCGGTGATGGCCAGTCCGGCGCCCCAGTGCTCGGCGCGCGTAGCGGCCGACGTGGATGCCGGTGAACACCGAGTGGGCGTGCGACGTCAGGGATTCACCCATGCCCGCCGTTGCCGGGCGACTCGGGCAGATTGCGGATGGTCTCCTCATCAGAGCCGCACCCGCTCGGGCTGCCACCGCGCGAGCCGCCACCCGGTCGCCGGGCAGGGGCGCCCCTTGGGGATCGTGGGCACCGTGCCGCGCACGACGACGATCCCTCCTCGACATCCGCCGTCAGCTCGCGCGCGCTCTGCCAGAAGGAGACCGGCTCCAGGGGCGATGACGCCCTCGCATCCCGCCGCGCTGAGCATGCGCGCCTGGTCGCGGAAGAAGGATCCGTTAGTGGGGCGGTTCCCGTCCGGGTACCACGAGGAGTAGAGGACGACGTGCGCGTCAGTGCTCCTCATCGTGAGAATCGGTCGCTGAACGGAGGCGGAGGGCTCAGGCTCACCGGCGGCCTCGTAGTGCCCCTCGTTGGCCTCCGATGCCGGGGGGCGCGAGTCGAAAGCCGCGGGCTGCGGCGTCGGCCATGAGGATCTGTCCCACGAGGGATGACGCACATGATGGCGCCCAGGACGTGGGTGGTCGTCAGCAGCGAGTAAGGGGCTGAGCCAGAGCCAGGCCAGGGGACGGCGGCGTAGACCACCGAGAAGATCAGCATCCAGTCCTGGTTCTCGGTGACGACGAAGAGGTTGGACAGGGGCGAGGTGACCAGCAGGATGAACAGCCAGGGGTCAGGGCCCTGGGCGAATCACCCGACTCGACCCACTGGCCGCCGAAGAGCAGGGGAAGAGCCACGGCGAGACGATGAAGAGCAGGGCGAAGGGAATGGTCCCGATCATCAGGACCCTCTGATGACCTGACGCACCAGCGGGCGCATCTGTCCGGGCTGCGGCGTGGCGAGCTTGTGGAAGAAGACCTGCCCACGCGCGGCGTTGATGAGGGCCAGCGGAACCTCCAGGCAGGTCCAAGCCAGGTTGAACTGCCCCAGGCTGGCCACCGAGTAGGAGCCCACGAGCAGGTTGATGCCGTTGAGCCGCACGGCGTCGACGAAGGCGTTGAGGCCGTTGAGCAGCGGCATTCGCCGGTAGCGGCGGGCGACCTGCCACAGGCTGGGCGCCTCGGGCGGCAGCGGCCGGTGCAACGGCTGGGCCTTGCGCCCCAGATTGACGAAGGCCCAGAGCTGACCGATCGTCTGACCGAGCAGCAGACCTCCGACACTGACCATCCCCGCCGCCCCCAGGACGAGCTGGCCGAGGGACTGCCCGACCTGCTGCTCGACCCGGTTGATCGAGATCGTCCGGTAGTCCGACTGGCGGTTGTACCAGTACTGGAGGAGCTGAACCGTCGACAGCAGCAGCGTGGTCAGGCCCAGCAGCGGCATCCAGGCAGCGACATCGTTCCCCACTGCCGGGCGATCAGCGGCTTGAGGAGAGGGCCGCGACACTCGTGACCACCGAGACCACCACGATGGACACCATTCCCAGCCGGCGCAGGCCGGGGCCCAGGCGTCCTTCTTGGGGAGCATGATCGTCATGTCGTAGCGCAGCGCCGCGACGGCAGTGATGATCAAGACGATCGAGTGTAGCGCGTCAGCTGACCGCGGTCCGCATCGGAGAAGATGCGGGTGAGGACCATCGTCATGCCAAAGACGATGGCCTGGGCGGTGGCCGTCCCGCTGACCAGTGTCAGGACGTGGCGCAGGAACGGGGAGGACTCCATGACCGAGCGGACCCGGGCGAAAATCCCGCCACGGGTCCGCTCAAAGCGACTGACCGGTTCAGAGCTCGACCGTCCGGTTCTCGCTCGCCGAGGTCAGCACCGCCTCGACGACGTTGAGCGTGGCCACGCCCTCGTCCATGGTGACGTGGCGCTGGGCCACGCCGCGCACGGCGTCGCGGAAGCTCTCCTGCTCCAGGGGCCAGCGGCTCACGCTTGGGGATCGCGGCGGATGACGTCGCCCTCGCTGACCCCCGGAAGGCGGCGACCTGGTCCCAGGTGGAAGCCACGGTGCCGTTGGCGTGGAAGGTGAGGTCCCCGGTGAGGGTGTGTCCGCCACGAGGCGCCTTCTCCCCGGTGACGATCGTGACGCGCTCGCTTGAAGGGCGTGAGCCAGTTGACCTGATGGCTGACGATGATGCCGCCCTCCAGCAGACCGGTGGCCACCATCATGTCCTCGGTCTGACGGCCGGAGCGGTGCGTGACCTGTGCGGACACGGAGGTGTAGTGGGCGCCGGCGACCCAGGCGGTCAGGTCGATGTCGTGGGTGGCCAGGTCCTTGACGACGCCGACGTCGCTGATACGGGCCGGGAAGGGGCCCTGGCGGCGGGTGAGGACCTGGTGAGACCTCGCCGAGCTCACCGGCGTCGAGGCGCTCGCAGCGCTCCGCAGGGGCGGGGTTGCAGCGCTCGATGTAGCCGACGGCGCCCACCAGGCCCCGCTCGGCGAAGGCGGCGCCACGCGGCGGCCCGCGGCGGCGTCGTGGGCGATGGGCTTCTCCACCATGGTGTGCACGCCGGCCTCGGCCAGGGCCAGGGCGACCTCCTCGTGGTAGACGGTGGGGACGGCCACCATGGCGGCGTCCAGTCCGGCGTCGATGAGGGCGTGGACGTCGGGCAGGACCGCCAGCTCACCGGCGACGCCGAAGCGGTCGCCGCCGGGATCGGCGACGGCCTCGAGATCCATCCCTCGGTGGCGCGGATGACCCGGGCGTGGTGACGCCCCATGGAGCCCAGGCCGATGAGACCCACGCGCAGCGGGTTGTCCGTTGTGCCCTTGTCCGGCAGGTGGTGGACCGCGGGCAGCCCGGTCGTCGTGGCCTGGCCGTCGAAGGCGACGTTCTCACCCCATGTCAGGCACCTGCCTTGACGGTGGCGGCCACGGCCTGGCCGATGCGCTCCAGGTCCGCCTCGCTCAGGGAGGGTGCACCGGCAGGAGAGGCACTCGCGGGCGGCCTTCTCGGTTCCGGGCAGCTCGAGGGCCCTCGGCATAGTGGGGCCAGGGAGGCCAGGCGGTGGTTGGGAATCGGGTAGTAGACGCCGCTGCCGACCTGCCACTCCTCGCGCAGGGCGGCCTGGACGGCGTCGCGCTCGGCGCCCGTGGCCCCTCGAGGCGGATCGTGTACTGGTGGTAGACGTGCGTGTAGCCCTCGGGGACGAAGGGGGTGACGACGCCGTCGACGCCCGCCAGCAGCTCATTGAGGCGCGCGGCGTTGGCCTGGCGGGCAGCGGTCCAGCCGGCCAGCTTGGTCAGCTGGACGCGGCCGACGAGCGGCGGCCACGTCCGTCATACGGTTGTTGAGGCCCACCAGCTCGTTGGCGTACTGCTGCTCCATGCCCTGGTTGCGGATGAGGCGGCAGCGGCGGGCCAGCTCGGCGTCGGCCGTGGTGATCATGCCGCCCTCGAGGCTGGTCATGTTCTTGGTGGGGTAGAAGGAGAAGGCGCCCCAGGCCCCGAATGCGCCCACGGGCCTGCCGTCGATGGAGCGCCGTGCGCCTGGGCGCAGATCCTCGAGGACAGCGCAGGCCGTGGCGCTCGGCGATGGCGAGGATCTCAGGCATGTTGGCGGGCAGACCGTAGAGGGTGGACCACCTCGATGGCCGCCGTGCGCTCGGTGATGGAGGCCTCGATGCTGGCGGGGTCCAGGGTGAAGGTCACCGGGTCGATGTCGGCGAAGACCGGCACGGCGCCGCTGATGGCCACCGAGTTGCCGGTGGCGGCGAAGGTGAAGGAGGGGACGATGACCTCCGGGGCCCCTCCGGCGCGCTCCTGGAGCTCAGTGGCCAGCGTCGCCACGTGCTGGGCCGAGGTGCCGGAGTTGACGGCCACGCAGTGGGCGCCGTCGACGACCTGGGCGGAGAACTCCTCCTCGAAGGCCTTGACCTGGGGCCCCTGGACGACCATGCCCGAGGCGAGGACGGCGTCGACGGCGTCGCGCTCCTCCTGCCCGATGATCGGCTTGGCTGCTGGGATGAACTCGAGTGACATCAGTGGGTGACCTCTCGGATGGTGGTGGATTCGGGCTGGACTGCGTGCCGTTCCCAGTACCGGGCTCGGCATCGGACTGCTCGTACAGGGTCCCGGTGACGAGGGCAGCGCCAGCGCGGGGCGCCGTCGGGGCCGGGGTCGGCGGGAACAAGGGGCTCGCCGGCGCGCCCGACCCAGCCGATGCGGCGGGCTGGGACCCCGGCGACCAGGGCGTGGGCGGGAACGTCCTTGGTGACCACGGCGCCGGCGGCCACCGTGGCCCAGGCACCGACACGCACCGGGGCGACGCACGGCGCGGGCACCGATCGATGCGCCCTCGTCGATGGTGACTCCACGGGATCCCAGTCGGCGGCGGACTTGAGCGAGCCGTCGGGGTTGACGGCCCGGGGGAAGTGGTCGTTGGTCAGCGTGACCGCGGGGCCGATGAAGACCCCGTCGGCCAGACGGGCCGGCTCGTAGACGAGGGCGTAGTTCTGCACCTTGCAGCTGTCCCCCATGACGACGCCCTCGCCGATGTAGGCGCCGCGTCCCACGATGCAGTCCTGTCCGAGGACGGCGTGCTCACGGACCTGCGCGAGGTGCCAGATGCTGGTGCCCTCTCCGAGCACGGCGTCCTCGGAGACATCAGCGGACGGGGCGATGCGGGTGGCCACGGCGACTCCTGTGCGGGCGGCTCGGACCGCCCTGACGATCGTACGATTCCGGTCAACCTGGTGGCTGCCGGAAGCCGTGCCGCTCCGGTCGCCGGGGGCGGCGGGCGCTGCACGACCTGCCCCATCCTGGGGACTCCTCCTCACGAGACGACGCCTGGGCACGCCCCGAACGAGACCTACCCCACCAACACCGACCGCCCCCGCCTCCCGCAAGAGGGCTGACACCAACTCATCGCGTGCAAGAATGCGGAGGTGACTACCTCCAACGCAACGCAGACCGGGGAGCCCACCCCGGTGTCCCCGGTCACCGACACCTGGCTCGTCATTCCCTTGTACAACGAGGCGACCGTCGTGCGCGAGGTCATCTCCCAGGCTCGCAAGATCTTCCCTTACGTCGTCGTCGTCGACGACGGTTCCAGGACGCCTCGGCCCAGGAGGCACGCAGCCGCGGGGCCGTCGTCGTGCGCCACCCGGTCAACCTGGGTCAGGGCGCAGCGCTGCAGACGGGCTTCTCCTACGTCCTGGAGAAGACCAACGCCGACTACATCGTCACTTTCGACGCCGACGGCCAGCACTCCACCACGGACGCCGCCGCCATGGTCGCGGCGGCGCGCGATGAGGGGCTCGCCGTCGTCCTCGGCTCACGCTTCCTTGAGGGCCCCTCCCCGGTGGGCTGGCTCAAACGGGTCGTCCTGCGCACGGCGGCGGCCGTCAGCTCGCACACCTCCGGCATGCGTCTGACCGATGCCCACAACGGCCTGCGGGTGATCCGCCGCGACGTCCTGGCGCAGCTCGACCTCAAGCAGAACCGGATGGCGCACGCCAGCGAGATCATTCGCGAGATCGGCGCCACCGGCATGCCCTGGCGCGAGTTCCCGGTACACATCGTCTACACCGACTACTCCCGCTCCAAGGGCCAGTCCCTGTGGAACTCGGTCAACATCCTGGTCGACCTGCTCTTCACCTGAGTCCGATACGGAAGGCACAGCCCATGACTCATCAGTTTGCCGCCCAGGTCACGCCGATCACGAACCACCAGTTCTACATCCAGGCCGCCCTGATCCTGGCCGTGATCGCCGTCGGCTGGATGATGCTGCGCACCCCCGGCGGGGCCCGTCATATGGCCGCCCGGAGGCTGGTCACCCTGGCCTTCGTGGCCTTCGCCGTCTTCAACATCACCTTCCCTTGGGTGATGAGCTCGATCGCGCACCGGATGGGAGTCGGGCGAGGCACCGACTTCCTGCTGTACGCCCTGGTGATCGCCTTCCTGGCGCAGATCCTCTCCTCCTTCCGACGCAACAGCGCCCGAGAGCGGCAGATCACTCACCTGGCCCGGCGCATCGCCCTGGACAACGCGCCCGAGCCGCCCGCCGCAGCACGACTCACCCCTGCGACTCACGACTGAGCACTGAGCACTGAGCACACGGCGCCCGGAGGGCGTCGTGCCTCCCTCAGCGCCGGGGAGGCGGGGACCTCGAGCTCTTCCCGCAGGTGCAGCCCGCCGGAGAGCAGCCAGCGCACCGGCGCCTGCCACGGGGAGTCGTAGACGCCGCAGAGGTAGTGCCGAGCGGAGGCGTGGTGCGCCCGGATCATCTTCTCCGGACGCGCCTTCCAGCTGGCCCCCTGCTCGTGGATGACGACGGAGTCGTTCACCTGCACGTTGAGCCAGCCGGCTCGCCCGACCCGCTCCCCCAGGTCCACGTCCTCGAAGAACATGAAGTAGTCGTCATCGAAGCCCTTCAGGCGTCTCCAGGCGGCGGCGGGCAGCAGCAGGCAGGCACCGGAGAGCCAGCCCACTGTCCGGGTCCCGTCGCAGCCCCCTGTCCGGCAGTGTGATAGGCGGCGGAGAAGGGGTTGGCCGGCCAGATCTTGCCCAGAACGGCGTGCCCTGCACCCTTGACCAGGGAGGGCAGGGCACGCCCGGAAAAGGGTGAGACGGTGCCGTCGGGGTTGAGCAGGAGGGGCCCCAGGCAGCCGGCCGCCGGATTGGCCAGACCTGCATCGATGAGGGCGTCGAGACTCCCCGGTTTCCAGACGAGATCGGGATTGGCCACCACGATCCAGTCCTCCTCCAGGTCCGCGGCCGCAAGGTTGGCGCCCGCCCCGTAACCGAGGTTGGTGCCGTCCCCGACGACACGCGCCCCGTGGCGCTGAGCGGCAGCGGTGACGACATCGTGCTCGGTGCCGTTGTCCGCGATGACGACGACGAGCCGACGCGCCGTCGCCGCGGCCAAGGAGGCCAGGAAGCGCTCCAGCTCCTCGCCCGGATTGAAGGCGACCGTCACCACTCGCACACTCTGCTCGTCGGGGGCACCGGCTGCTGATGCACCGACGGTGTCCGAGTCCGATCGCCCGCCCGGTTGGCGGATATCTCCACCCGTCTCCACATCAGCCCTCCCGCCAGTCGAGGCGGCGGCCGGAGCCCCTGAGCGCTCCTCTACCTGATCCGAAGCGCTGAGGGGAGTGGCCGAGGTACTGGTCGGCGTGGGTTTCGCAACACTGGTCACGGAGAGAGCCTAGCCCTGTTACCCGTGTGAGGGGCTTCACCCCTCATTGGGTAAATCTCATGCAACAGGTGTAGGGAGGCCCATATGGATCTCCTCCCTCATTCCCTATGATCGCTTCCGTGCCTCAGTTCAGTAAGCCGCGCGCGCGGCACTCATCCAAAGAGCTCGGACGCCGTCTGGCCCGCCGAGCAGGGCTCAGCCTGCTCGCGGTAACGATCTTCGTCGTCTCCGCCGCGGGCTTCGCGTGGCACAACATCCAGTCGCGGATCACGTGGTTCAACGTCGACAGCCTTCTCTCCGAGGACGACCGGCCCGGCACCAAGCCGCCGGACAGCTACGAGGGTCGAGCCGTCAACCTCCTGATCCTGGGCACCGACTCCCGCGCGGGGAACAACAACGTGGACGGATCACAGGGCAGCGAGGACGTCGCCTCGGCCCGCTCCGACACGGCGCTGGTCATGCACATCTCCGCCGACCGCAAGCGCGTCGACGCCGTCTCCATCCCTCGCGACACGCTGGTGGACATCCCCGAGTGCACGACTCTCGATGGTGGGAAGACCGAAGCCAGTGAGGACGCGCCGTTCAACTCCGCCTTCGCCAAGGGAGCCGGAGACAGCGACGACAAGAAGGCCATTGCCTCCGGGGCCGCCTGCACCTGGAAGACCGTGGAGACGATGACGTCCTTCCGCATCGATGACTTCATCGTCGTCGACTTCTCCGGCCTGTCCAAGGTGGTCGACTCCCTCGGGGGCGTCCACGTGCAGGTGGATGAGGCCATCGACGACACCGAGTACACCGGCTTCAAGCTCGACGCGGGCTGCCAGAAGCTGAACGGCGAGAACGCCCTGCAGTACGCCCGTGTCCGGCACGGGGTGAGTGACGGCTCGGACATCTCCCGTATTGCCCGCCAGCAGAACCTCATGAGGGCCATGGCCTCCAAGGCCCTGTCCTCCAACCTCCTCACGCAGTCCAGCTTCCTGACCAGCACCCTGGAGACGCTCACCACGTCCGAGCGCATCGGTCAGATCAGCAACCTGTCAGGCTTGGCCTACTCCATCCAGGGCATCGGCGTCGACAAGATCAACTTCATCACCATGCCGAACGAGCCCGCAGCCGACCCGAACCAGGTGGTTGCCACCGAGGGCGCCAAGAAGGTCTGGAAGGCCCTCGGGGACGACAAGCCCGTCCCCTCCGACACCACCGCCCCCGCCTCGTCGGACTCAGGCGCCGCAGCGGACGGCTCCGCCTCGGAGGGCGGCAGGTCCTCGAGTCATCCGAGTCATCCGAGTCATCCGAGCCCACCACGGCCGCCCCGACGCAGGCACCGGCGACCCAGGCCCCGAGGCGAGTGCTCCCCAGCAGCAACCCGCCACGAAACCAACCACCCCAGCCTGCCCCGCCTGAGGCAGAATCATCGGTGTGACTCCGACAGACGACTCACTCCCGCCCTCGATCACCCCCGGCTCCGACGGAGGCAGGGTCTCCGCGCCGGCAGCGCCCCATCGATGCCGTCAATCAGCGCAGCCGCAGAGCGCGGGGAGGCACCCGGTGGAGAGGACACTGCCCAGCCCACCGACGCCCAGCCCACCGACGTCGCCGAGGCTCCCCGCGCCGCCCGTCATCGACCTCTGGTACCCGCCGACCCCAGCGACACTCAGTCCTGGGTCGTCAGGACAGCGACGAGCAGCAGGCCTCGGCCCAGTCCGCCTCTGAGCGAACGGGCCAGCAGCCACCCTCGGTCCAACCCCGGCGCCCAGCCGCCCCGTCTCAACGAGGCAGCCACGCCCGGGCCGGGTCGAGTGCGGTCCCCTTGGAACCGGATGCCGACGGACGCAGTGCAGCATCCGGCCCGGGCACACAGGCGATGCCTGTGCGACGCGGCACCTACCCGTAGAGCCCCAGAGCCCGCAGTCCCCGCATGAGCCCGTTCCAGGCGGGCCGGAGCTCAAGCCCGAGCAGCCGCGGCAGCCGAAGCGCTCCCGGCCGCGATGGCGCCGGATCCTGGGCTGGACGGTCGTCGTCATCGTCGTCGTCCTCGCACTGATCGCAGCGCGGGTCGCCTGGCTGTGGAACGACGTCTCCTCCCAGCTCCACCGCGTCGACGCCCTGTCCGGGGCGGCGGACACCCCGGGCGAGACCTGGCTCATCGTGGGGTCGGACGCGCGCGGCGGCGCCGTCCAGGACGAGACCGAGGGAGCACGCGCCGACTCCGTCATGCTGCTGCACAAGGCGGAGAACGGGCAGACGAGTCTGACCTCCCTGCCACGCGACACCTTCGTGGACATCCCCGAGCTCGGGGAGAATAAGATCAATGCCGCCTACACCGGCGGACCCAAGCTGCTGGTCCAGACCGTGAGAAGCTCTCCGGGCTGACTGTGGACCACTATGTGGAGGTCGGCATGACCGGAGTGTCCCAGATGGTCGACGCCGTCGGCGGGGTCGACGTGTGCTGGCCCTACTCCGTCGTCGACGAGGACTCGGGAATGGTCTGGGACGTCTCCCAGGGCGAGTGCCAGACAGTGGACGGGAAGAAGGCACTGGCCTACTCCCGGATGCGCAAGTCGGACCCGACTGGCGATGTTGGGCGCGGTCAGCGCCAGCGCGCCGTCATCTCGGCGGTGGTCTCCAGGCGGCCTCACCGTCCACCATCTTCTCCTTCTCCCGGCAGGACGCACTGGTCGACGCCGGTACGGATGTCCTCACGGTGGATCAGAGCGCCAGCACCATGAGCATCGCCCAGATGGTCTTGGCCTTCCGATCAGCCTCCGGCAGCGGTCTGACCGGCGCTCCGCCCATTGAGGACACCGCCTACTCCCCGAGGATGCCGATATTGGCGAAACGGTGCTGCTGCGGGACACAACCGCACCGGACTTCTTCGCCAAGGTGCGCGACGGGAAGCTGACGGCGGCGGACTTCAACCAGTTCTGACGCTGGGATCCGCGCAGAGGAGGGTGGGCCGACACCTCATGATCGAGTGTCGGCCCACCCTCTCAGTCTGCTCCGGTCCGGGGACCGCTCAGCCGACGTGGGGCCGGTTGGGGTCGGCCTGCCAGGGAGCTGTGGGAGGAGGCGACGATGTCGTCCAGGGTCGTGCTCGGCCCTCCAACCCAGGACCTCACCGATGCGGGTGGCGTTGCCGATGAGCTGGGGCGGGTCACCGGCGCGGCGGGCGAGCTCCCTCAGGCTCCAGGTCCAGACCCGTGGAGGCGATGACCTTGGAGACGACCTCCCGCACCGAGGCGCCCTGGCCGGTGCCGACGTTGAAAACGTGCTCGGCCATCTCCTGGCCGCCGGCCAGGTAGTCCAGGGCCGCGATGTGAGCGACCGCCAGGTCCTTGACGTGGATGTGAGTCGCGCACACGGGTGCCGTCGGGGGTGGGGTAGTCGGTGCCGAAGATCTTGGGGGTCTCGCCCTTGGCGAGACGGTCGAGACCATGGGGATGAGATTGAGGGTGGCCATGTCGCCCAGGTCGTCCCAGCCGGCACCAGCGACATTGAAGTAGCGCAGACCGGCCCAGCGCAGCCCCCAGGCCTTCTCGGCGTCAGCCATCATCCACTCCCCGATGAGCTTGGTCTCGCCGTAGGGGTTGATGGGGCGGCAGTCGATGTCCTCGGGCACGACCTCCACCGGGGGCATGCCGTAGACGGCCGCCGAGGAGGAGAAGATCATCTGGTTGACGCCGGCCGTCTCCATGGCCAGCAGCATGTTCGCCAGGCCTCCAACGTTCTGCTGGTAGTACCAGGCGGGGCGCTCCACGGACTCGCCCACCTGCTTGCGGGCGGCGAAGTGGATGACAGCGGTGACACCTCGCGAGCTCATGACCTCAGCGAGGCTCTCGGGGGCCTGACCGCTGGCGACGTCGAGCTCGACGAGGGAGGCCCCCTTGACTCGCTCCGGCGTCCCGTAGGACAGGTCATCGACGACGACGACCTCCTCCCCGCGCTCAAGGAGAAGTCGGACCACGTGCGCGCCGATGTAGCCGGCGCCTCCAGCAACGAGAATGCTCATACCCACATTCTATCCATACTCGCTCAGAAGCGAACAGAAACGAACGTGAGATCCATGCGGCAGTGCGTTCCTCACCCAACACCCCCTCGCACCTGTAAACCCGTGTACACTGATACCACAACACCCCCCAGGCCTCTCGCTCATCAGAGCACACCCAAATCGGGGGGTTTTTACGTACCAACACCCTACAATTGGAGGATGAATCCTCCAGGTCAACATTACGATAAACCAGCGCTCAATGAGAACGACCTCATTGAGCGCTACATTGAACGCGGACTCATCATCACGGACCGAAATCGTGCCGCCAGATACCTCCGACACATCGGATACTATCGACTCTCCCCCTACACAATCCCCTTCCAAAGCCGACCGAGACCACCCACTCCTTCAGACCAGGCACCACCTTCGACGACATCCTCTCTATCTATGTGTTCGATCGACAACTGCGCCTCCTGACAATGGACGCACTTGAACGCGTCGAGGTCGCGGTGCGCGCCGCAGTGCCCAACACGATGTCAACACACGGCGAAGGCGGAGCCTTCTGGTACCAAAACACCTCCAACTACCAAAATCATAAAGACTACTCCGCAACAGTTAAGCGTATCGAACATCTCACGAGTCTTGGTCGGCAGTACACTCCCTCAACTCGTCGCGAGCAGACGGACCGCCTTCACTACCCTGATGCACTCACCCATTATCTCGACACCTACACATCCCCGACAACACCGCCATCCTGGCTGGTCATCGAGCTTCTCACCGCCGGCGAGCTCCAACGCCTCTACGCCGGCCTGGCACGCAAGTACCGAAAAGCGATCGCGAGAGAACTCCATCTTACTGAGCCAGTTCTGCAATCATGGCTGAAAAGTTACGTCAGGGTCCGCAATATCTGCGCCCATCACGGACGCCTCTGGAACAGATTCCTTGGCGTATACCCAGCAATCCCAAAGAGCAGGACCGTCCGCTGGCTCACCGAACGCAGCGCCTTTGATACCGGCAACCCGAGAGCCTTGGAAAGAAAGAGGCTCTACCCCGTTCTCGTCTCTCTTCAGTCGATCCTGTTCACCATCAGCCCACACTCAACATGGGCTCTGAGACTGCATACTCTTTTAGAGAAGTACCACGACATCCCACTGAATGCCCTGGGTATGAAGACCAACTGGGACGCAGACAGATTCTGGCAGGAGGCCTTCGAATCCGGCTCCCGACACGGTCAGCAGCCTTCGCACACTTCGTGCGGACGGTCGACCATCAATCCTGCAGGCGCTCGCGCAGGGCGGCGCCCTTGGCGTGGGCGACCTCGCTGAGGTCCTTCTGGAAGGCTCGCATGGCGGCACCCAGGCGGGCGGCCTCCTGCCCCTGACCGGACGCGAGGATGCGCACTGCCAGCAGCCCAGCGTTACGGGCCCCGCCGATGGAGACCGTGGCCACTGGGACGCCGGCCGGCATCTGCACGATGGACAGCAGAGAGTCCATGCCGTCGAGGTATTTCAGCGGCACCGGCACCCCGATCACCGGCAGCTCGGTGACGGCCGCCAGCATCCCGGGCAGGTGCGCCGCTCCCCCGGCACCGGCGATGATGACGCGCAGCCCCCTCTCAGCGGCAGCGCGCCCGTAGTCGATCATCTCGGCGGGCATGCGGTGGGCGGAGACGACGTCGGCCTCGTAGGCCACCTGGAACTCATCGAGGACCTCGGCGGCGGCCCCCATGACCGGCCAGTCCGAGTCCGACCCCATGACGATGCCGACCACCGGCCGCCCCGCCTCTGCCGTCCCCGGCGTCGTTGCGCTGACCTCGCTCATGAATATCCTCCCTAGTCTTCCGTGTACTGCACCATGCCCTGACATGCCCTGACGTATCCGGCTCAGGCGTCCCCGCGCAGGATGGCGACGGCCCCGCGCGCCTGCTCAACGACGTCGGCGACCTCCTGGCCACGGCCGACCGTCATGGTGACGTGCCCGAGCTTGCGGCCCTGTCGCCACTGCTTGCCGTAGAGGTGGATCCGGGCATCGGGATGAGCGCCCATGGCCGGGGCCAGGGCATCAGCCCCCGGCTCGTGCCGGCCGCCGATGAGGTTGACCATGACAGTGGTGGGCGCTGTGGCCTCCGTGGCCCCCAGCGGCAGGTCGAGAACCGCCCGCAGGTGCTGGGCGAACTGGCTGGTGACGGCCCCGTCCTGGGTCCAGTGACCGGAGTTGTGGGGACGCATGGCCAGCTCGTTGACGTACAGGCGCGTAGGCTCCCCGAAGGTCTCCACGGCGAAGAGCTCGACGGCGAGCACCCCGGTCACCCCGGCATGCTCGGCGACCGCGCGGCCGATGAGCTCGGCCTCCTCGACGGCGACCGAGTCGAGACCGGGGGCCGGCGCCAGCACCTCAGCGCACATGCCGTCCTCCTGAACCGTCTGAGCCACCGGCCACACCGCCACCTGGCCGCTGGGGGTGCGGGCCAGCAGGACGGCGAGCTCACGGGTGAAGGGGATCGCCTGCTCCACGAGGAGACTGGTCACCGCAGCCCCTCCGAGGCTGCCTCCCCACCGGTTCCACGGCCATCACTCTGGCCGGCGCAGGGCCCGGGCCACCGAGGCGATCCACTCGGGCGGCCTCCCCTCACGCAGGGACTCGGCGCTGTGCACCAGCAGGACCCCGTGGCCGTCGTAGCCTCCGCGCGGCGTCTTGAGCACCACGGGCCAGCCGTGCTCGTCGGCGAAGGCCTCAACGGCGTCGGCCATCTGCTCAGCGCTCTCCTGCTGCGGTCCGCCGACCTCCGCCCAGGCGGGTTGCGGGAGCCCGGCCCGACTCATCATCCGCCGCATGGCGAGCTTGTCGCGCGCCAGGGTCAGGGCCTGCGGGGTGGGCTGGACACTGACTCCCTCGGACTGGAGCCGTTCCAGGAGGGCCGAGTCCTGGTGCTCATGCTCGAAGGTGAGGACCGCAGCCGGCTCCCCTCCCGGCCCGTCAGTACCGTCCCCGGCGACGACGGCGCGCACGGCCGCCTCATCGTCGGCGGCCCCCACGGGGGCGTCCGGGGTCACTTGTCCGGTGGACCCGTCCGCGGCTTCCACCAGTGCCCTGAGGTGAATACCCAGAGCACTGGCCTCCTCCTGCATCATGCGGGCCAGCTGCCCGCCTCCGATCACGGCGACGATGGGTGCGCTCACACCCCTAGGCTACTCGCTCGCAGCTCGTCCTCACCGCAGGGTCCAGACCGTAGGGTGGGGGCGTGACGCAACCCGCCGCAGAGTCCTCCACCGCCCAGCAGGCCCCGCCCTCGCCTCCGACGCACAGCGCTCCCTCCGGTCCGCGCCGCTGGCTCCAGGTTCTGATGGTCTGGGCCGCGGCGAGTGTCTTGACCTTCGTCATCCTGCGGCTGGGCGCCCAGGACACACCCGCTACCCCGTGGGCCGGGGCCGCACCGTCCTGGGAGGAGCACATGCGCTTCTGGGACGCCGGTTGGTACAACCGGATCGTTGAGGAGGGCTATCCGGATCGGCTGCCCGTGGGTGCTGACGGGCGGGTGACTCAGAACACCTGGGCCTTCATGCCGCTGTTGAGCGGCCTGGCCTCCTTGCTCGGCTGGACCGGCTGGTCGCTTCTACGTGCGTGCCACCATCGTGTCGATCCTGGCCTCGGCGGCAGCGGCGGTCGTCATGGACCGTTGGCTCTCGCCGCTGACAGGGAGGCGATCCTCCCTGTGGGCGGTGGCACTGGTCTGGTCCTCGCCGTGCGCCGCGGTTCTCCAGGTCCCCTACGCCGAGTCCCTGGGGCTGGTGCTGGTGGGGCTGACGCTGTGGCTGGCGAGCCGCGGGCGGGCGCTGGCTGCGACTCCCCTGGCGCTGGCTGCCTGCTTCGCCCGTCCTGTCGGTGTCCCGCTGGGGGCGGCGCTGGGGCTGTGGTGGCTCTGGGAGACGGCCTGCGCCCGGAGCTGGGTCCCACCCACCTGGTTCCCCCGTCTTCTGCCCGGTCACTCCCCTCAAGCGCCGGGCGCACGCAGGCGGCTGCTGGCGCTGGCACTGCTCACCTGCTCGGCGGCCCTGAGCTGGCCGATCATCGCCTGGCTGGTCACGGACCGGCAGGATGCCTACACCGTCACTGAGACCTCCTGGCGCGGCACCGACCTGGCGCCCGTCGTGCAGTGGGCGACCCGCTTGGGCGACTGGGTGGGCCCACATCTGGGCCCGGCCCTGCTGGTCGTCGTTCTGACCACGGTGGGCCTGCTGCTGAGCGCCCCGGGGCTGCGGGCTCTGGGGCCTGCGACCTGGTTCTGGTGCCTGGGCTACCTGCTCTACCTCCTGGTCTTCTTCGACCCGACGACGTCAGTGCTGCGGCTCCTGCTGCCCCTGGCCCCGGCGGGCTGGGCGCTGGCCGTGGCGGCCGGCACCACCCGCAGGCGGCTGGCTCTGCTGACGGCCTGCGTGACCGGCCAGCTGTTCTGGGTCTCATGGGTGTGGGACCTGGGCAGCGTCAGTGTTCACTGGGTTCCGTGAGCAGCCTCGGCTTGCACGACCTGACCGCGATCGGCATAGGATGCCCGACATGACGCGATCCTCCGGCAATTCCTTGGCGCAGAGGCTCATCGCCCTCATCAAGGAGTTCATGCAGTTCGGCATGGTGGGCGCTGCGGCCTACGTGATCGACGTCGGCCTGTTCAACCTGCTCCAGCACGGCCCTACCGGTTTCCTCTCCGGTCACCCGAACTCCGCTCAGCTGATGGCATCCTCGATCGCGACCGTCTTCTCCTGGATCGCAAACCGCTACTGGACCTACCGGGGCCGCACCCAGAAGAACGTTGCCCGCGAGGCGACCCTGTTCGTCCTGGCCAACCTGGGCGGCATCGCCATCACGCAGTTCTGCCTGCTCTTCACCCATCACGTCCTGGGACTGACCTCACCGCTGGCGGACAATATTGCGGCCTACGTCGTCGGCTTCGGCCTGGGAACGGCATTCCGCTTCGTCTTCTACCACTACATCGTCTTCACCGGGCACAAGGACCACTCCCCCGGTGACGACGATACCGACAGCACCAGTCCCCAGGGGCAGGCGGGCAGTGGGACCGAGCCCCGTGCCGTCCCCGTCTCGGTACGCCCCTGAAGCCCAGGCAGGACCGGCGCAGTCGGCGGCGACATCCGAGGTGCCCGATTCCACAGCCCGGAGGGGATCGCTCTCACGGCATGGCTGCCGGGGCACCGTTTAGCCTTGCACGGTGACTGCCCTGACCGCCTTGGCACCGGCGCTGAATCTGCCTGCCGCCCTCCCCTCCGCCCACGCACCGATGCTCGGCCCCGAGTGGCTCGATGCCACCTTCATCATCAAAGCCTTCGTCGGCTGGATCGGCCCCTGGGCCATTGTCGGCGTCATGCTTGTCATCTTCGCCGAGACCGGCCTGCTCGTCGGCTTCTTCCTGCCCGGTGACTCACTGCTGTTCACCCTGGGGATGTTCGTGGCCATCGGCGAGACCAACCCGGCCGAAGGAGTTCCCGTCCCCATCTGGGTGGCTGCCCCCCTCGTGTGGCTCGCGGCCATTGCCGGCAACCAGACCGGCTACCTCATCGGCCGCAAGGCGGGACCCGCGATCTTCAACAAGCCCGACTCACGCCTGTTCAAGCAGGAGTACGTGGACCGCACCTCGGACTTCTTCGAGCGCCACGGCGGCAAGGCCGTCACCTTGGCTCAGTTCGTGCCGATCGTACGCACCTTCACGCCCGTCATCGCCGGTGTCGGCAAGATGAACTACCGGCACTTCATCACCTTCAACATCCTGGGAGCCATTCTGGGCCTTCGGCATCACCTGGCTGGGCTACTTCCTGGGAACGATCAAGTGGATCCAGGACAACATCGACGCCATGATCCTGGTGATCGTCTTCATCTCGGTGGCTCCGATGCTCATCTCCGGTATCTCGCAGTTCATCAAGTCCCGCCGCCAGAAGTCCTGACGCCTCTCCACTCCGGACGCCTCCAGTGGACGCGCCATGAACTTCCCCGGGTTCTGTCCCGAAGCCCGTGGTGCGTCATCGCCGTTCCGCCAGTGGCCAGCAGCGGGTCAGAAGCGGCGACGCCGTCCCACCGAGACCAGTGCGCCCTGAGGCAGGACGTTGTTGGGGTCCAGGGACTTGGGGACGGCATTGAGCAGGATGGAGAAGACCGCCGGGCTGCGCTGGGACAGCTCGATGCGGCCGCCGTCGGCCTCGACGAGATCCTTGGCCAGCGCCAGCCCGACGCCGGTGGAGCCGTAGCCGGAGACGTGCCGCTCGAAGACATGCGGTGCGATGTCCTCGGCCACGCCCTCACCTTCGTCGGTGATATCGATGAAGACCGCGTGACCGCCGTTGGCGCTGCGTACACTCACCGACGTTGTCCCGGCCCCGTAGCGCAGGGAGTTCTCGATGACAGTGGCCAGTACCTGGGCCAGGGACCCGGGTGTGGCCAGGACCGGGTGGCTGATCTCGTCGGAGAAGGTGATGGTGCGTCCGGCCTGCTCGAAGGCCGGTTCCCACTCCTCGCGCTGCTGAGCGAAGATGTCCTTGAGGTGAAGAGCCTCCGTGGTCCCACCTCCGCTGCGGCGCGAGACCTTGAGCAGGTCCTCGACGACGCCGGTGAGCCTCTCGACCTGCTCCAGGCAGGCATGGGCCTCGGCTCGCACCTCCTCCTCGCCGGCGAGCAGCTCGATCTCCTCCAGGCGCAGCGACAGGCTGGTCAGCGGCGTGCGCAGCTGGTGGGAGGCGTCGGAGGCGAACTGACGCTCAGCGGCGATACGCCCGGCCACACGCTCGGCCGAGCGCACGAGCTCGGCCTGGACCAGGTCGATCTCCTCGATCCCCGAGGAGCGCAGCCGAGGGCGCACCTGACCGCTGCCAAGCTGCTCGGCCTCGGCGGCCAGGTAGATGAGTGGGGCCGAGATGCGCCTGGACACCCGGGAGGCCACGACGGAGGCCGCCGTGAGCGCGGTGCCGGTGAGTACCAGGACCGTGAGGATGACCGTGCCGATAATGGTGACCCGGTCGCCGCTTCCGGCGGAGCGCAACGCGCTGACGATCCAGGCGCCTCCCAGTGGCAGCCCCAGCAGGAGGACAGCCACGCACACCGCCGACATCGTCATCGTCATGGAGTAACGACGCATGGCAAGTCCTCCTTCAGCCCCGATCAGCTCGTCGAGGCGGCTGCGGAACCCAGCACCCTCCCGGGAGGCCCTCCCGGTCAGCGGCTCAGCCGGCGGTCAGAAGGTAGCCGTCCTCCTGGGCCAGCAGAAGCGCGGGGCTGTCCTCATCGTCACCGAGCTTGCGACGCAGCCAGGTCACGTGCATCTGAAGGGTCTGGGGACTCCCGGTGGGGTCCTCACCCCAGACCTCCTTGAGGATGTCCTCACCGGAGGCGACCTCGCCACCGGCGCGCACCAGGACCCGGAGCAGCTCGAACTCCCGGGTCGTCAGCTGCAGCTCGCGCGAGCCGACGAAGGCCCGGTGAGCGGCGACGTCGACCGGACCTCTCCGACGCTCAGCTCATCCTCAGTGGCCTCCCCGAGGCGCGACGGACCTGAGCCCGCACGCGAGCCAGCAGCTCGGCCAGGCGGAAGGGCTTGGTGACGTAGTCATCGGCCCCCGCATCCAGACCGACGACGAGGTCAGGTCCTCACTGCGCGCGGTGAGCATGAGGATCGGGATGGTCAGGCCCTGGGCCCGCACCTGACGGGCCACGTCCAGGCCGTCGATGTCCGGCAGTCCCAGGTCCAGGACGATGATGTCAGCGGCTGAGATCTCCTCAAGGGCGCCTTTGCCGGTGCCATGAGTCAGGACCTCATAGCCCTCGCGTCCAAAGGCGCGGGCGAGGGGCTCGGAGATGGCGGGGTCGTCTTCGACGAGCAGAACAGTTGTCACATCCGCGATGTTAGGTGACGACGCCCCCCACCGCCATCGTCCCAGAGGTGGAGAAGATACCAAGACGTGACCACGGCCGGGGGCGGTGACTCTTCACCCTCCCACATCTGGAACATGTTTTCGTGAAGATACCGCGGAAAAACTCGATTCGGGTTGCCTCTTCAAGGGCTGAGCAGGCAAATAATCACGAGATGATAACAGAGCCGTCATCCTGGCTCCTGCGGCTCAGGGGCGGGTCGGTGAGGTCCTCTCCAACGACCAGGGGCACGATCTGCCCCAGCCCCTTGGCCACCACCTCATGGCACTGCCCCACCCGGTACCGATCCGCCTGAGGCGAGCGGAGAATGGCCATGGCGGTCGGCTCGTCCAGGCGGATGCTGCCGGGTTCGGCCGCGTCCACGAGCCGGGAGGCCAGATTGACGGTGGGACCGAGGGCGTCACCGGGCGGGAGATGACCCGTCCCTCGACGAGGCTGGCTCGAACCCGAATCGCATCCGGCCCCTTCTGGAGCTCGTCGACCAGAGCGGTGACGACGTCGGCGGCGATCAGCAGGTCATCGGAGATGTACATGACGGCGTCCCCGATCGTCTTGACCACCCGCGCTCCCCGGGAGGTGATGACATCCCTGGCCGTGTTCTCGAAGCCCTCGAGCATGTGGGTCAGGGCGGCCTTGCTCATGCCCTGAGCGCGCTGGGTGAAGAGACGATGTCAACGAAGCCCAGGGAGCGGATGAGCGGGTAGAGGTCGGGGCCGGTGTCCTCTCTGCCCCGGGTTGACACCTCAGCGTCGGTGCGCCCCAGGATGGAGGCCATGTGACGGCGCCACACGTAGGTCAGCTGGCGCTCCAGAAGCTCCACGAGGCCGTCGATGCGGTCAAGGGCGACCAACCGGGCAGAGGTGTCGTCCAGACCGAGACGCTCACTGAGGTCAGTGACGAAGGTCTCCAGCTCCCACAGGACCAGACGGTCCATGGTGTGAGACTGGGCCTGAGAAGCTCGAGCACGCTGGCCGAGGCCAGGGAGGAGTCACTGGTCTCGTCCAGCAGCGCCACGGTGTCTCGAAGCGCGGCGACATCCTGCTCAGTGAAGTGGACCGCATCGGGCTTGACGTCAGCGAAGCCCATGGCACGCCAGAACTTCTGCGCCACCTCCACACTGGTTCCGGCCCGCTGAGCCACCTCGGTCAGAGTGAGGCTGGGGGGCGTCCCCAGCAGCAGGTACTCATGCCCCGTCAGGGTGGTCCGCTCTGCAGGGTCCATCTCAGCGGCGCCCTCCCCCTCGCCACGACGGGCACCCTCTTGAGCCTTCTGCTGGGCGCCGCCCTCCTGGGAGTCCGGTGCGCGCCCCTCGCTCGCTTGGCTGTCTAGTGTCACCCTGCCACAGTAGCGCAGATCACACGCCTATGCCCATTGAGCAACCGACCACACGGAGCCGTGACGGGTTCGCGATTATCACGGCGCCCGACACTCATTTCCCCACACGCACGAGGGTCACATCGCCCGCGCGGACCTCGGTGTCACCGTCCCTGGTTGCGCAGCACTGAGCGCGGGGGTGACGTCGACAGCCAGCCCGCTGAGCTCACCGTCAGGAGCCTGGACACTGACCCGCTTCCCCAGGGTTGTCAGCGCGCGCGCAGCCGGCGCCCGAGTGCGCCGTCTCCGGCATCGACGTCTCCGCCGACCTCCTCCCACTGCCCGATGAGCCGGACCAGATGGTGGCCGGTCGCCGCGAGAACAGCCTCCATGACGTCCTCGCGCGCAGCTGCGTCACCCGCGCCGACAGCACCGAGCGTGCGCAGGGAACCGGCCCAGGCCACCGGCAGGTCCTCCGCCTCCTGCCCGATGTTGACGCCGATGCCGAGGATGACCATCGGGGCCTGGTCGCGGTCGGAGGGAACCGCGTCGGGTGCGAGTCCCCAGCGGGCTCCGGTACGACGAGCTCGCTGAGGACGCCGGCGATCTTGCGCGTGTCGTCCCAGCCGGGCACCGCGGGCACGGCTGCCGGGTCATCGGGCAGGGCGACGACGTCGTTGGGCCACTTGGTCCCCACCCGCCAGGGCAGGTCCTCGACGAGGGGACACAGCATCGCGGACGGCCAAGCCGCCCAGCAACGGCAGCCAGCCCAGGCGCTCAACGGGCACCAGGGGCCGCAGGACCACGGAGACCAGGAGGGCGCTGCCGTCGTCGGGGGTGACCCAGGCGCGCCCGGACCTCCCTCTGCCGGCGGTCTGCCTCAGAGCCCGGAGCGCCGACAGGTGCGGCCAGGCCCCGCACTCAGGCCCCAGGAGGGCCGCGCGCAGGTCGTCCTGAGTGGATCCTGTGACGGGAACGGTATCGAGACGCGAGAAGGGGGTGCCACCTGAGGTCATGATCCGAGCCTACCGGCCCGTATAGTCTGGCGGCGTGATCCTCCTGGCCTCGAAGTCATCCGGCCGCCTGGCCACCCTGCGAGCCGCCGGCGTCGAGCCGCTGGTACGAGTCTCCACCGTCGACGAGGAGGCCGTGCTCGGCGAGCTGATTCAACGGCGCCGCGACGCCGGGCTGACGGCCCCGAGCGCCGCCGAGCAGGTGCAGGCCCTGGCTCGGGCCAAGGCCCTCGACGTCATGGCCTCCTCCGACCCGCAGGAGGTCGAGGTGGTCGTGGGCTGCGACTCCATGCTGGAGATCTCCGGCCGGGTCGTCGGCAAGCCCGCCGACGCCGCCCAGGCCCGTGAGCGCTGGCGGATGATGAGCGGAGGCACCGGCATCCTGCACACGGGGCACTTCCTGGTACGCACCGCGGACGGCGCCATCGCCGAGGGGGTCAGCTCGGCCACCATCCGTTTCGGCTCCCCGACCCAGACCGAGATCGAGGCCTATATCGCCAGCGGAGAACCGCTGTGGTGCGCCGGAGCCTTCACCATCGATGGGCTGGGAGGCGCCTTCATCGAGGGGATCGACGGCGACCCCACGGGGTCGTCGGGATCTCCCTGCCGCTGCTGCGCCGACTCCTGGCGGACCTGGAAGTGCTCTGGACAGACTTGTGGGCGCCGCCGCCGGTGTCGAAACCGACTGGCGACGCCCACTGATCACGCCGGCGGGCGCACAGGAGCGTCAGGACGCCGAAGCCGCCGAGAACCCGGAGGATTCCGGGGCCTGGGCGATGACCCTCATGAGCTCGGCCATGACGACCTGCTGCTCACGGCTGAGGCGGTCGACGACGTGACGGCGCACGCCGTCAAGGTGCACCGGAGCCGCCTCACGCAGGAAGTCGAGACCCTCCTGGGTCAGCGTGCAGTTGACGCCGCGGCGGTCGGAGTCGCAGGAGCTGCGCTCGACGTATCCCACGTTCTCCAGGCGCCGGACCGTGTGGGTCAGCCGCGAGCGGGAGTGTGAGACGTGCTCGGCGAGAGTGGACATGCGCAGGGTCTGGTCGGGCGCCTCGGACAGGCGCACCAGAATCTCGTACTCGTGCATGGAGATGCCGCATCCGGCCTCGAGCTCACGGTTGAGACGGGCCGTGACGGAGGTGGAGGCCGCCAGGAAGGCCCGCCAGGCATCCATCTCGATCTCATCGAGTCGACGGAAGCCCTCCTGCTCCAAGGAGTCGTTCTGTCCGCAGGTCGGGGTGGGCTCCTGGCCGCAACCGCCCACCAGCCCACCACCGTGCTCGGGCGACCCCGCGGCCCCGGCCGACTCCTGGGTGTAGGTGGCTTCAACGGCTTCCTGGTCGCTCTGAGTCCACATCATCTCGGTTATCTCGACGTCCTCGGCGTAGGCCGTCGGCTCCACCATCGTCCGCTCTGCGGTAATCACCTTTATCGACTCCTCTCAGCACCGACCCTGGTAGGTCGCGAACCCTCAAGCGCGAACTTGTTGTCTGCCTTTGGCTTTCATACAAGCGCGGCTCCGCTTCTTTTTTATCACACTCGGTCGGAGCCTCAGCACTCCAGCACGGCGAACCACAACATCAGACAACCTTGAGAACATAGGACGCACTCACACTTTTCCTTGCCAACAAGCGGATTCAAGAGGGTGGGGATCGCATGGGAAAACAATTCAGATACTGACTTCATGTCACCCTGACATACATCAGATTGACACTGAAATACCCACCTTTGTCACGTTATCATCCCCGCTGACCGATGATTGGGAAGTGACCGGCAATTCACTCCGATCCTCTCATCGCACAACCTTCTAGGCAACAATGAATCGCCATCAGAATTCCCTCCAGTAAGCAATCATTATTTCCTCATGCGACGATAGGGGTGCGGGCGGTACCTGCGTCACCTCGGGCGGCGGACACGGAGGTGGGCATGGTCACCGGCGCCGCAGGATGGGCCGCACCCCCTGGACGATGTCTCCATTGGAGAGATCGACAGTGAGCGTCACCCATGGCTCACCCGCACTGCACTCGGACGCAGGAACATCAGCAGAACCAATGAATACCAGGCTTGTCTGCCGTAGAGACGAAGACTGGACGAGCGCGAGACTGATCGCTCCGAGCAGCAGGCCGTGAGCGACGACCTCATTGGAACCGGCCGACAGTCCGGCCTCGGCCGCCCTGCCGGGGAGGAGATGGATGGGGTTTCGATCCCCACTGGCGTCTGCCCAGGAGGCGATATCAGTGTCAGTGAGCCGGTAGAACCCGGAGTCCGGCGGCGTATCAAATCCAGCTCCCGGGGCCGTGAGTTTTCCATGATCGACGGCGCCCTGTTGGGACGGCCGGGTACGGCGGGCGAGCTCGTGGGTCACGCACCAGTGCCGGCCCATCACCAGCACCTTGACGGTTGCCTGGATGAGCTCCCACCCTGCGCGCTCGACCTGCCGGATCGTTACTCCATCGGGCGCAGCCGACTCCGCGATCGCCTCGGCTCCCGCCGAGCTCGGACTCATCCGGCAACGGCGGTGCACCAGGCCCTCCCAGGCAACATCCCCGGCAGTCCCGCACCCACTCCTGGATCTGGTGCATGGCCTGCACAGCGGGGAGAATAGCCGTCGCTCCACGCAGAGCCTGGCGGTGAGTCTCACGGCTCGAGGACATGGAGGAGCCGGTTGCGAGCACCCCGCTCAGCACTGCTGCGAGCCGCTCGACGATGTCCTCGCCGGGGCTGATACCGTTCACCTCTCCGATGCTAGGCACCGACCTCGGGGAGACGAGCGAGCCCCGCCGACATGGTGTCGACGGGGCTTGCTCCTCGGTCGCAAGGTGGTTGCGACCGGGATCGCTACGCGATTCTCAGCGGGTCTCGCGGTGCTCAGTGTGCTTGCCGCAGCGGGCGCAGAACTTGGCGATGCTGAGACGGTCGGGGGTGTTCCGACGGTTCTTCTTGGTGATGTAGTTGCGCTCCTTGCACTCCGAGCAGGCCAGAGTGATCTTGGGGCGAACGTCGGCGGACTTGCTGGCCACGTTTGTCTCCTCGTGTCGATCCTCGAGCATGCGACGGAACGCTGTACTCGAAAAGCTTGCGTAGCGGGGAGGGACTCGAACCCTCGACCTCACGATTATGAGTCGTGCGCTCTAACCAGCTGAGCTACCTCGCCATAGGAACACAATGGGGGCCAGTGGCCCCCGCTGTGAGAGCCCCGAAAGGGAATCGAACCCTTGACCTTCTCCTTACCATGGAGACGCTCTGCCGACTGAGCTATCGGGGCAACAGAGCCGAATCGTAGGCAGATCCGAATCGCTCTGGCAATTCGTTCCACCGTGGCTTCGCTCACTGCGGCCTCACCGGGTGGCGAGGTGCGATCAACGAGTGATCGGCGTGGCGGGTGAGGGATTCGAACCCCCGTAGCATTACGCGGCTGATTTACAGTCAGCTCCCATTGGCCGCTCGGGCAACCCGCCTCGGCTCCACGCTCCGACCTCTCGGTCATCGCCTGGCGCCGTGGAAGAATAGCAAGGCAGCGGCGCACCGCGCCAATCGCCCCCGTAGGACCCTCCTCACAGAACAACCCGCCTAGACTCGGGTCGACTGAAGTCCCACCCCGGAAAGGACTGCCGCCATGGCCAACGACTCCTCCTTCGACGTCGTCTCCCGCCTCGACCGCCAGGAGGTGGACAACGCCGTCAACCAGTGCGCCAGGAGATCTCCCAGCGCTACGACTTCCGCGGCGTCGACGCCTCCGTGAGCCTGTCCGGCGACACCATCACCCTGGAGGCCAACACGGCCGAGCGGGTCATGGCGATCCTGGACGTCCTGGAGTCCAAGCTCTTCCGCCGCGGCGTCTCCCTCAAGGCCCTGGACCTGGGAGACAGGGAGCCGCGCCCCTCGGGCAAGATCTATCGTCTGGCCTGCCCGCTGCGCGAGGGACTCAGCCAGGATGTGGCCAAGAGGATCACCAAGGCGATCCGTGACGAGGGCCCCAAGAGCGTCAAGGCCACGATCCAGGGCGACGAGGTGCGCGTGACCTCCAAGTCCCGCGACGACCTCCAGGCGGTCATCGCCCTGCTGAAGAACCTCGACGTCGACGCCGCCCTTCAGTTCGTCAACTACCGCTGAGGCCGGCCGTCCCGGCTCTAGGCCGACAGCAGCGTCAGGACGGCCTTGACGCGGCGGTGGACGGCGGCGTCGGGCAGCAGCCCGAGCTTGGCGAAGATCCGCTGGGTGTGCTTCTCCACGGCCCCCTCGGTGACCACCATGATCTCGGCGATGCCGGCGTTGGTGTGACCCTCGGCCATGAGGGCCAGGACCTCCCGCTCGCGGGGCGTGAGCTCGGTGAGCGGGTCGTCGCGCCGGCCTCGCTGGAGGACCTGGGAGACGACGTCGGGGTCCAGGACGAGCTCACCGCGCGCCACCCGCTCGACCGCGCCGAGGAAGGCGTCGATGTCACCGACCCGGTCCTTGAGGAGGTAGCCCAGGGCGCCACCGCCGTCGGCCAGGAGGTCGGGCAGGTAGCCGGCGACGACGTACTGGCTCAGCAGCAGGATGGGCGCCCCCGGCCACTGGGCGCGGATGCGGGTGGTGGCGCGCAGGCCCTCGTCGGTGTGGGAGGGCGGCATGCGGATGTCGGCGACGACGACGTCGGGGCGCAGCCGCAGGGCCTCACTCACGAGGGCCTCGCCGTCCCCCACTCCCCCGACGACCTCGTGGCCGCCGTCGGCCAGGATGAGTGCCAGCCCCTCGCGCAGGAGGACGGAGTCATCAGCGATCAGAACGCGCACGGGATCATCGCCTCCAGTGTGGTGGGCCCGCCGGTCGGGGACGTGACTGTGAGCCTACCGTCGACACCGCTGAGGCGCTCGACCAGGCCGGCCAGGCCGTGCCCCTTGGCGGTCGAGGCCCCGCCGATGCCGTTGTCGCTGACCCTCACCTGCAGCGCGCCGTCGACGACGCGGGCCTCGACGCCGGCGGCCGTGGCCCCGGAGTGCTTGTTGAGGTTGGCCAGCGCCTCACTGACCACGAAGTAGGCGGCCTGGGAGACGTGGTCGGGCAGGTCGGGCAGCTCGGTGCTCACGGTGACGGGGACGGAGGAGCGGGTGGCGGCCTCGGTGATGGCGGCCGCCAGACCGCGGTCGACGAGGACGGGTGGGGCGATGCCGCGGGAGAGCTGGCGCAGCTCGTCGAGGGTCTGCTGGGTCTGATCCATGGCGCCCTGGATGATGGCCGACGCCGCTGCCGGGTCCTTCTCGGCCTGACGCTGGGCACGGGCCAGGTCCATACGCAGGCGCACGAGGCGCTGCTGGGGGCCGTCGTGGATGTCGCGCTCGAGGCGGCGGCGGGTGTCGGCCTCGGCGCGCTGGACGGCGGCCCGGGAGGTCTGGAGGCGGCTGACCTCGCTGCGCCAGGAGAGCATGGCTCGGATGAGACCCGTCTGCATGGCGGCCAGGCCCCGTAGGACGGCGGGGGCGGTCAGGGAGAAGACGATGCCGCAGGTGAGGTCGAAACCGATGTCCCAGAACAGCTCCGGCTGCAGGCCCAGAAGATGGGCCAGTCCCTGACGCTGCCCCACGGCCGGATCGAGGACCAGGTCGAGAGTGATATCAGCGATGGGGGCGAGGAGACCTGCCACGGCCAGGGCCAGCCACACGACGCTGATGATCCAGGTGATGAGGGAGACCGGGAAGTAGATGACGGTCCACAGCAGGTCCATCCAGCGCTGGGGGTCGCGCAGGCGCCGGAAGAGCCGGCGGCGCGCGGAGGACCCCGGGCTCGGGCTCGAGGTAGCCGCCGGGCACCGGCTCGCGTCCGTCCACGCGTGCCACGGCGAGGCGGGCCATGTTGGCGAAGCCCCCGGCGATGCTCAGGTCGATGACGAGCACCAGCAGCCCCACCCAGATGATGGTGGTGACCACGCCGAGGGCGGTCAGCGGCACGACGAGGTAGAAGGCGAGCAGGCTCAGTGGCCCGCTGAGGAGGAGGAAGGCGGCGTCCCTGCCGAGTTGGCGGTAGCGCGCGGCCCATGCTGATCGGTTCATGCCTCATATCCTCCTCAGGGCCTGGAATCGCGCCCAATCCTGCCACCTGGCGGAGCCTTGGTGGGGCTAGCCCGACACTGCCTTGAGCCCGAGGGGGCTCAGCCACCGAGCCGGGCAGTCAGGCTGTGGGCGAGCTCGTCGGCCCACCTCCTGTAGCGAGTCTCGTCGGGGCGGCTGAGGCAGTACAGGAGGTTGCCCAGGCGGTCGAGGAGCTCGTAGCCGTCGCGGCGGTCCAGCAGCCGTTGCGGGTCGGTGGCACCGGCATCCAGCGCATGCCGCGAGCGCCGGCCGTGGTGTGAGTACCGCGAGTAGCGCGAGTACTCGGTGACGAAGGCGGTGACGTCGTCGGGCGTCATGGGCAGGTACCAGGGCCCGCCGGTCACCCGGCCGCCGATGAGGGCCAGGTCCTTGGCGATGTCACCGGGCCCGGACCACTCGAAGTCGATGAGTCGTGGGAGGCCGTCGGGGCCGAGGACGACATTGGTGGCGACGGCGTCGCCGTGGATGAGCGGGTGGGTGGGGACCGTCTCGAAGGCGGGGGCGAGGCGGGTGAGCTCGCGGCGCCAGGCGGGCAGGAGTGCACGGACGCGGGGGTCGGCAAGTGTCTCCGGGTGGTGCGCTCCCCACCAGGTCAGCAGCTCCTCCCCTGCTCGCCGGCGCTCGGCACGAAGGCGGCCGACGGCGCGGTACCGGTGGCAAGGGCCTCGTGCAGGCGGGCGAGCTGGTGGGGCGAGCTGGTGGGCGAGGACGGCCGCGAGCCGCCGGTTCCAGTCGGCGGCGCGCAGGGGCCCGGCCGGGGACGTGGGTGGTCACCATGTAGGGGGTGCCGAGCGGATTGTCACTACTGGTCTCCAGGGCGACGGCGCTGGTGCCCAGCTCGGACGGGACGCGTCTGAGGACCTCGAACTCGGTCTCCATGGAGCGGGGCATGTCGTGAGGCAGGTGCCGTGGAAGGCGCAGGACCCGGGTCCGCTCGCCGGAGCCGATTCGCCAGGCCGTGTAGCTCTCACCTTCCCCTAGCTGCTCGACCGGTCCGGCCGTCATGCCGCGCAGCTCACCGGCATCGACGGCGGCCCTGACGCGCTGGGCGATGTCGTTGTCGGTTCCGGTCGGAGGCGGGGTGTCCGCTCCCCTGTCCACCATCACCTGACTCCGTCCGCGAGGCCGAGGTCGATGACGGCTCGGGCGGCCTCGGCGGCGGTGAGCCGGGCGGTATCGAGGTGGAGGTCCGCCTCAGGCCAGGGGGCGTAGTCGCGGTGCGTGATCTCCTGCCAGGTCGGCGGCTCGAGGCCCTCAATATCGCCGGCCCGCTGCCGGGCGCGGCGCCGGTGCTCGGCCACGTCGGAGCAGATGAGCTCGACGGTAAGAAACCGGGCGTCCACGGCTGAGGCCGTCTCCTCCCACAGGCGGCGGGTGAGGGGCAGCGGGTTGACGCACTCGACCAGGACGTCCTCGCCCGAGGCCAGGACGTCTCGAGCGACAGCGGCGGCCGCGTAGTATCCGGCGCCTGCGGGCATGCCGGGGAGCATCTCGCCACTGTCCCGCAGGGCCTGCTCGATGGAGTCGATGCGCAGCCAGGTCGGCGGCCGGCTCTGCGGCCGCGCCTGGACCCGCAGGCTCAGGACCTCCCGGCACACGGTGGTCTTGCCGACGGCAGGCAGCCCGCCGACGACGGTCAGGGTCACCGTCAGTACCCGGCCATCTGCTCGAGGCGGGCGATGCGCTTGTCCATGGGAGGGTGGGTGGAGAAGAGGTTGCGCAGGCTCCCGAAGGGGTTGGCGATCATCATGGAGGAGACCGGCTCGAGGCGGGGGTCCTGCCCCATGGGCACGCGCGAGATGCCCAGCTCAAGCTTGCTGAGCGCGCTGGCCAGGGCGAGCGGGTCGCGGGTGAGCTCGGCACCGTCGTGGTCGGCGTCGTACTCGCGGGTCCGGGAGATGGCGAACTGGGTGATGGCGGCGGCCAGGGGCGCCAGGAGGGTGAGCAGCAGGACGGCGATGATGTTGCCGCCGTCCCGGTCGCGCCGGTTGCCGCCGCCGAACCACAGGGCCATGGTGGCCATCGAGGAGATGACGCCGGCGATGCCCGCAGCCACCGAGGAGGTGAGGATGTCGCGGTTGTAGACGTGGGAGAGCTCGTGGCCCAGGACGCCGCGCAGCTCGCGCTCGTTGAGGAGCTGAAGGATGCCCTGGGTGCAGCACACGGCCGCGTGCGAGGGCTCTCCGCTGCGGCCGGTGGCGAAGGCGTTGGGGCTCATCGTGGGGGCCACGTAGAGACGCGGCATGGGTTGGCCGGCCGCGGCGGAGAGCTCACGCACAATGGCGTACATCTGGGGCTGCTGGTCCTCGGTGACCTCGATGGCGCCCATGGAGCGCACCGCGATCTTGTCGGAGTTCCAGAAGCCGAAGGCGGTCTGTGCCAGCCCGATGACCGGCGCGATGATCAGCCAGATGGAGGAGCCGGTCCCCCGGGCCAGTGCGTAGCCGATCAGGAGGAGCAGGCTCCACATGCCGCCCAGGAGGACGGCGGTCTTGAGACCGTTGTAGTGGTGAGTCCTTGTCATGGCTGGAGACTATGGGATGAACCTGTGTCTGGCCTATGTCTGCTGGCGCGGGACCACTCGCGCGGTGATGAGGCCGCAGTCCAGGCAGCGCAGGGCATCGCGGAAGTCGTCGGGGTCGAAGGTGGTTCCCGGCGCCTCACGCGCGAGGGTCCAGTACTCCCCCGTTGAGTCCTGGACCGCGTACCCGGTGTCGCGGAAGCCGGCCCGCTCGTAGAAGGAGAGCCGACGGCGTCGCTGCTCGGCGTTGTCGGCCTCGTCGATGACGGGCTCGATGTTCAGGACGATGCTGCAGCCGGGGTGACGGCGCTCGAGCTCGGCCAGGAGGCGGGTGCCCAGGCCCCGGCCGCGGGCGGCGTCGTCGACGGCCAGGTAGAAGAGGTAGAGCAGTCGGGAGCCGGGGCGGCGCACGCTCCAGGTCAGGGCGACGGGGTCCGGTGAGGCCGCGTGGGCGGGTCCGGCGGGCCGGTCCCACCAGGCGACGAGGTCGACGCCGCGCCGCAGGCTGAGCACGTGGATGAGCGCCCAGGGCAGGCGCTCATCCTCGGGGAAGGCGCGCAGGTAGAGGTCGTGCGCCCAGCGGTCGGTTCTGCTGGCGAAGCGGATGCGACGGGTTCTCATTGCTCAGCCCAGCAGGTCGGCGACGTCGGCCGCGGGGAGGTCCAGGGCCTGGCCGACGCCGGCGGTGTAGAGCGTCCCGGCGTGGGTGCTCAGTCCGCGGGCGAGGTCGGGGCGCGCCGCGATGGCGCCACGCCAGCCCTCGTCGGCCAGGGCCAGGGTGTAGGGCAGGGTCGCGTTGGTCAGCGCGTAGGTGGAGGTGTGCGGGACGGCTCCGGGCATGTTGGCCACGCAGTAGAACATCTTGCCGTCCACCTCGAAGGTGGGCTCGGAGTGGGTGGTGGGGTGGGAGTCCTCGAAGCAGCCTCCCTGGTCGATGGCGATGTCGACCAGCACGCTGCCGGGCCGCATGGTCTCCACCATGGCGCGCGTGACGAGGCTGGGGGTGCGGGCCCCGGGCACGAGGACGGCGCCGATGACCAGGTCCGCCCCGGCGCAGGCCTGGGCCACGTCGAGCTCGGTGGAGAAGCGGGTGCGGATGGTGCCGCCGTCGACCTCCTCGATGCGGCGCATGCGCAGCGGGTCGACATCGAAGACGGTGACGTCCGCGCCCATACCTGCGGCGACCCGCGCGGCGCTCAGTCCGGCGGTGCCTCCACCCAGGACGACGACGTTTCCGCGCCGCACCCCGGCGGCACCGCCCAGCAGGACGCCGGCCCCGCCGTGGGGGCGCAGCAGGGCCTCCGCGCCGACCTGGGCGGCCAGGCGGCCGGCGATCTCCGACATGGGGGCCAGGAGGGGGAGAGCACCGGCGTCGGTCTCGACGGTCTCGTAGGCGATGGAGGTGACCCGCTTGGTGAGCAGCTCCGCGGTCAGGGCCCGGTCCGCGGCCAGGTGGAGGTAGGTGAACAGCAGCAGATCAGGGCGCAGGAAGGGGTACTCCTGGGCAATCGGCTCCTTGACCTTGAGGATGAGCTCGGAGTCGGCCCACAGGCCGGGGACGTCATCGGTCATGACTGCGCCGGCGGCCGTGTACTCCGCATCGGGGATGGAGGCCCCCTCGCCGGCGCCGGCCTGGATGGTCACAGTGTGCCCGCGCCGGGTGAGTGCGTGAACACCGGCCGGCGTGATGGCGACCCGGAACTCGTTGTCCTTGATCTCGGTGGGAACGCCGATTCGCATGGTTCTGCCTTCGGGGTGGTTGTGAAGTGGTTGTGAAGGGGTGGGGTGGCGCGTGTGGGCCGGGGGCCGGCCTCGGGTTCACTCGGCCAGGCGGTGGGCGACGCGCTCGGGGACGCGGCCCGCCTCGGGCTGGCCGATGAGGTCCTCGGGAACCTCCGTGGAGCGGAGATCGCGGTCATGGCGTCACGGGAGACGACCTTGACGCGCTCGCGCGGCTTGGAGTCCCCTCCAGTGACGACGACCTCACCGTAGCCCCTCGCCGAGCTCGCGCTCGTAGGGCGTCCAGCAACTCCCAGCCCTCCCAGTTGGTGAAGGGGATGCCGCGGGACTCCAGCAGGGCGATGAGGGCGTCGTGGCCGACCTGGGCCTCGTCGGTGGTCTCGGCGTGCAGCAGGCCGGCGTTGGCGTCGGCCACGAGGTTGGTGATGGTCTCCTGCGCGTCGGACTTGGTGGAGCCGATGAGGGCCCACGGGGCCGCGACGGATCCAGCCGGTGGCGTACAGGCCGGTCAGGGGCTTGCCGTCCTCGCCGAGGACGCGGCCGCCCTCGTTGGGGACGACGTGCCGCTCGGCGTCGAAGGGGAGACCCTCGATGGCGCTGGAGGCGTATCCGACGGCGCGGTAGACGGCCTGGACGGGCCAGTCGCGGTACTCGCCGATGCCGGTGACGTTGCCGTCGCCGGTCAGGCGGGTGCGCTCGGTGCGCAGGCCGACGACGTGGCCGTCGTCGTCGGTGAGGACCTCGTGGGGGGCGGAGAAGAGGTGGATGTGGATGCGGTGGGAGGCGGTGAGGTCCTCCGGCTCCTGCATCGCGTACCCCTCGAGGGCCTTGACGACCTGGCGCTGCTGGTTGGAGGAGGCCAGGGCCGCCTGCGAGCCCTCGTCGTACTCGAAGTCCTCCTCGTCGACGATGACGTCGACGTCGGGCTGCTTGCCGAGCTCGCGCAGCTCCAGCGGGGTGAACTTCACCTGGGCGGGGCCGCGGCGGCCGAAGACGTGCACGTCGGTGACCGGGGACTGCCGGAGGGTGGCGGCCACGTTCGCGGGGATCTCAGTGGTCATGAGGTCGTCGGCGTGCTTGGCCAGGACGCGGGCGATGTCCAGGGCGACGTTGCCGACGCCGATGACGGCGACCTCCTTGGCGCTCAGGTCCCAGGTGCGCGGGTGGTCGGGGTGACCGTCGTACCAGGAGACGAAGTCGGCGCCGCCGTAGCACTCGGGGGCGTCGACGCCGGGGATGTCGAGGGGGGCGTCGGTGTCGGCTCCGGTGGAGAAGATGATGGCGTCGTAGTGCTCGCGGAGCTCGGCCACCGAGATGTCGCGGCCGACCTCGACGTTGCCGATGAGCCGGATGTCCCCGCGCTGGAGGATCTTGTAGAGGGCCACGATGATCTGCTTGATGCGCGGGTGGTCGGGGGCGACGCCGTAGCGCACCAGCCCGTAGGGCGCAGGAAGCCGTTCGAACAGGTCGATACAGACGTCCAGGCCCGACTTCGAGAGGATGTCCGAGGCGTAGATGCCTGCGGGGCCTGCTCCGATGACGGCGACATTGAGAGGACGTGCGTTCACTGTTCTTCGTTCCTGATTCAGGGGACGTGGACGTGGCGCCCGCGTTGCCGCTGCCGGGAGGGCCGGTTGATCCGGTCCGGGGCGACGGCGATGACGGCGGGGCACCGCGGAACAGTCTATGGAGAAAGGGCGGCCCTCCCCCAGGGCGCGGGCAACATCGCGGCTTTGAGCCGCGTCACGTCGGGGAGGTACCGGCGGGACACGTGGCGAGGCCTGCTCCGGGGAGCCGATCAGGACGGCGCGACATCTTCTTATCAACCACCCCCTTTTTCTGAGCGACAGAGGTGCTACGCGTTGACGACAGGGATGTCAGTAAGGCGAGCAACAACTCGCTCTTTCGTATAAAGGTACTCACCTGCAGGCATATCAATCGTGATGCTGTCCTCGCCGACGTCTGGCCACACGACCGGGAGGGACTGGGAAGCCTCAGGCTCAAGATCGTATACAAAACTATTCGCTAAAGGAAGTCTACTTCCATCGGAATATGTATAGTCGGCCTCCAGATACCTCAACCCGCCACTGAGGATGGTTATGCCACTCACACCGAACACCCCAGACAAGCCACGCAACTCCATTATTTTTCCAGGCAAGGAGAAGGGAGCAACCGGCATGCTGACCTTCTCGCTAGAGGTGACCACTACCGTTCCAACCAAGTAGTTACCGGCTCGAACCACATGGTCGATCACCATGTGCACGGTCTTACCGTCGATCTTCACGTCGACACCCTCAGGTCCCTTGCCCACGGGGCCGGCGGCCTTCGGCATCGCGGTCGACGACGGAACCGCGCTCGTGCTCGGCGGCGCACTGGCCTCGGCGGGTTTCGAGGGCGTCAGCGTGATCTCCACACGGCGATTGATCTGCCTGCGCTCGTCAGTGTCATTCGGCACCCGCGGCGAGGACTCCCCCTTGCCCGAGACCGACTCCTTCCACGTGGACAGGTCCGTCAGCTTCTTGAGCCGCTCCGACACCGCCTTGGCCCGCCGCTCAGACAGATCCTGGTTGTGCGCATCATCAGCCACATCATCAGTGTGACCCGTGATCGTCAGATCCCCACCAGATGGGTACTTCTTGATCTGCTCCACCACACTCGCCAGCACGCTGTCAGCCTGAGCCGACAGCTGATCGGAGTCAGTCGCGAACGTGACGTCCCCAGCCACCGTCACCGTCGTCGACTTCTCATCCTGCTTCGTATCCGACGAATCATCAGCAGCCAGCGACATGGTCTCGATCTTGAATGGCCCCGCCTCCGACTCGTCGAGCTTCGCCTTCGACACCACATCATTCACTGAGAAATCAGTCTCAGCATCCTGCAGGACCGGAACACCTGTAGCAATACCCACATAAGGAAGGAGTAGATCCACGACGCCAACATCCTCGGGCGGCGCATGAAACACTGGGAATACTTCCAAAGGCTTTCCTTTTTCAACACCATCAGATAGATGATGTGTTTCTTCGTCCAGTTCACGATACACCAAGCCCTTATCCAAAGAGAGCATTCTGATCGCAACCATGGTCCACGGGTGATACGCGGAGCCGAATGGTTGAGACAGGCCCACATTCTTTTTCGAGGTCGTCGATAACACCAGGCGCACGACAGCGTACTTGTCGTTGACTGCGACGGGCCCCACCTCGACCGAGAGTGGGGCTCCTTGCCACTCCGCCTCCAGCATCACCCCACCATGGGGGCCAGTCGCGGTGGCAGCAGCACGCGGGGACGCAGCCCCCGAGCTCTTCCCCGATGAGGCGGAGCCGTCCTTCTTCAGCACCCCGCAACCTGCGAGGACAATCCCCGCACCGGCCAAAGTGGGCAGGGTCAGGAGACCACGTCGGGTCAGTCGGGCACGGGCATCAGGAGACGGTGGCGTGAAGGGCAGCATAACGGGGACCTTTCGGCGCATTGGGAACACGTGCATGCCACCCTATGCACCGTGGTCCACGGCCCACGATGGGGAACTACCCGTCTCTCCCCATCTCCCCATGGGGAGTCATGGGTAGTTGCTGCCCCCAGGCCGACTGGTCAGGCAGCCCGGTCCACGAGGATGCGGGCGAAGTCCTCCATGGCCGCACGCACCTGAGCCACCCTCTCACCGGCGTCGGCCAAGGCCGCCGCAGCGGCCTCACCCTCGATGCCGACCCGGGCCAGGCGCTGCCGGGTCCCGTCAAGAACAGCCTCCTCCAGGCCCTTCAGACCCTCAACCGCCTGAGCGGCCCAGGCCGTAGCCATCTCGCGGGTGCGGGCCAGGACGGGGTGCTCCCGCAGGCGAGCGACGACGTCGGCCAGGACGGCGTCGTCGGACAGGTCACCGGTGGACAGGCGAGAGAGGATGGCCTGGCCGGCAGCATCGAGCTCGCCGGCCGCCAGGGCCTTGCGCAGGAGCAGCACCGGCATGGTGTCCACGCCCTCACGCAGGTCGGTACCGGGGGTCTTGCCGGTGGTGGCAGAGTCGCTCATGAGGTCGATGACGTCGTCGGCCAGCTGGAAGGCCACGCCGATCCTCTCACCGAACTCCTCCACGATCTGCTCGGTTCGCACCCCGGCATCGGTGAGCATCGCCCCGTACCGGGCGGACACCGCGATGAGGGAGCCGGTCTTGTCCGCCAGGACCTGGATGTAGTGGTCCACCGGGTCAGTGCCCGACGGGCGCGGCAGGGTCTCGTGGAGCTGCCCCATGCACAGGCGCTCGAAGGTCTTGGCGTGAGCCATGACGGCCTCCGGGCTGAGGGCCGCCACCAGCTGGGAGGCACGGGCCACGAGGACGTCGCCGGTGAGGATGGCGGCGGAGTTGCCCCACACGGTCTGGGCGCTCGGGGCACCGCGGCGCAGCGGGGCCTCGTCCATGACGTCGTCGTGGTAGAGGGTGGCGATGTGGGTCAGCTCCACGGCCACACCGGCGTCGCGGATCTGCTCGCCGGTGGCCAGGGCCGGGTCGCCGAGCTGGGCGGTCAGCAGGGCCAGGACCGGACGCAGGCGCTTGCCCCCGGCCTCGGCCAGGTGCGAGGTCGGCGGGTTGATGGTCTCGTCGGCGCTGGTGACCACCTCCATGAGGCGGTCCTCAATGGTCTGGAGAGCGGGGATGATGCGCGACTCCAGCTCGGGGGCGCTCAGCGGCAGTGATCCGATCACGGAAGGAGCATAGCCGTCCGGTCGAACAGGTCGAAGGCGGTCTGCGGCAAAACGCCCAACCCGATTGTGGCCATCACCGCAACGCCGACCGCCAGGAGGATCGGGCCGCGGCTGCCCACGACCACCGAGCGCTCGCCGTCGGGCTCATGGAAGAACATGAGCACGATGAGCCGCATGTAGAAGAAGGCGGTGACGGCCGAGCAGACGATGGCGAGGATGACGAAGGGCACCCCGTTGCCGCTCAGGCCCGGTGGCGAAGAGCCGGAACTTGGCCATGAAGCCGGCCGTCAGGGGCACTCCGGCGAAGGACAGCAGGAAGACGGTCATGGCGCCGGCCGCCCAGGGGCTGCGGCGTCCCAGGCCCTTGAAGGCCTCCAGGTCGCCGTCCTCACCTCCCACGGAGCCGTCGCGGTTGGAGCGCACCAGGGTGATGATGCCGAAGGCTCCCACGGTGGCGATCCCGTAGGTCAGGGCGTAGAAGCCGAGTGCGGAGATCGCCGCCTTGGAGTAGGCCAGGATCCCGATGAGCATGAAGCCGGCGTGGGCGATGGCCGAGTAGGCGAGCATGCGCTTGACGTCGTCCTGAACCACCCCGACGACGGTGCCCACGAGCATGGTCAGGCCGCCACGGCCCACAGGGCGGGGGCCAGGTCCCAGCCCATGGCGCCGGCGATCATGTAGTAGAAGCGCACGAGGGCCAGGAAGGCGGCGGCCTTGACGCCGGCGGCCATGAATCCGGTGACCGGGGTGGGAGCGCCCTGGTAGACGTCCGGGCTCCAGGCGTGGAAGGGCACGGCCGCGACCTTGAACAGCAGGCCGATGATCACCAGCATGAGGCCCGCCAGGATGAGCCACTCCTGCCCCGGCACGGTGCGCACGGCCTCGCCCAGCGTCTTGTAGTCGACGGCGCCGGCCACCCCTGTAGAGCAGGGCCGCGCCCATGAGGAGGAAGGCCGAGGCGAAGGCGCCCAGCACGAAGTACTTTCAGCGCCGCCTCCTGGCTGAGCAGCCGGCGGTGGCGGGCAGTGGCAGCCAGGATGTACAGCGGCAGGGAGATCATCTCCAGGATGACGAACAGCGTGATGAGGTCGCTGCTGGCCCCGAAGAGCATCATGCCGCCCAGCGAGAACAGGGTCAGGGGGAAGACCTCGGTCGTGGTCCACCCGGCCAGCAGGGACTCTGTCTCCTCCGCGCTGCCGGGCCGGTCGGCGGCCTGGGCCGCGAAGGCCCCGTCGCCGACGGCGGTGCGGTCGGCCATCACCATGACGGCCAGCAGCCCGATGACCAGGAGGATGCCCTGGGCGGCGATGGAGAAGGGATCCTCGGTCAGGCCCGCGGACATACGGGCACCCGGCAGGAAGCCCTTGGGGAGCTGGAACTGGGGCATGGCCGCGGCGGCGGCCCCGGCGGCCTTGACCTCGCCCCAGCGCAGGAACAGGAAGGCCCCGGAGGCCAGGATGGCCAGGAAGCTCAGCGTGGACTGGAGGGCCAGGCGGGCGGGCCGGGTGATGAAGGCCTCCACGAGGACACCCAGGACACCGGCGCCCAGAATGATGAGTGCCGGCGTCAGGGCGTCCCAGTTGACGATCGGGGCAGTGGCTGAGGGGCTCACTTGGTGTTCCCTTCCGTAGCGGTGGAGGCGGCGGGCGCTTCAGTCGCACCGCCGGCATCGTGGCTGTCACCGGCGCCGCCGGCGGAGGCGGCGTCCTGCGGGGAGCGGGCCACCGTGAGCGCGACCTGCCGGGCGACGTCGTCGAGCGCATGAGTGAGTGCGGCCGGGGCCAGTCCGAGCGCGAGCATCGCGGCGATGACGGGGACGACGACGAGGCGCTCGCGCCCGTCGAGGTCCGAGCTGCCCACACGCTCGGGGGCAGGCGCCCCGGTGAAGACCCGCTGGTAGGGCAGCAGCATGTAGACGGCGGCGATGACGACACCGACGACAGCCGCACCGCCCAGGGCCAGCGATACCGAGAAGGTGCCGGTGAGCACCATCCACTCGGGCACGAATCCGCTCAGGCCCGGCAGGGCGATGGAGGCCAGCCCGCAGACCAGGAAGGTCCCGGCCACCAGCGGCATGACCCGGGCGATGCCGCCGAGCTCGCTGATGGCGACCGTCCCGGTGCGCCGGGCCATGAAGCCGGTGACCAGGTAGAGGCCGGCGATGGACAGCCCGTGGGCCACCATGTAGACCATGGCGCCGTTGGCTGCCACCTGGTTGCCGATGAAGATCCCCAGGACCATGAAGCCGAAGTGGCTCACGGAGGTGTAGGAGATGAGGCGGTAGAGGTTGTCCTGGGCGATGGCGGCCAGGCCCCCGTAGATGATGGAGACGACCGCCAGGACCAGGATCACCGGGGCGGCCCAGCGGGAGGCCTCGGGGAAGATCGGCAGGACCAGGGTGATCATCCCGAAGGTACCGATCTTGTCCAGGATGCCGATGAGCAGCACCGAGGTGCCCGGGGTGGCCTGCTCGGCGGTGTCGGGCAGCCAGGTGTGGACCGGGACCAGCGGCGCCTTGATGGCGAAGGCGATGAAGAAGGTCAGGAAGATCCAGTGTCCCGGCGGAGGTGGAGACGTGCAGGTTGGCGGCCACCGAGTCGATGAGGAAGCTGGGGGTGCCGTTCCTGGTGGAGTGCAGGTACACGGCGATGACGCCGATGAGCATGACGAGCCCGCCGGCCAGGGAGTACAGGAGGAACTTCAGGGCGGCGCGCTGGCGCTTCTGGCCGCCGAAGCAGCCGATGAGGAAGTACACCGGGATGAGCATCGCCTCGAAGCACAGATAGAACAGGAGCAGGTCCCGGGCCGAGAAGATGACGACGACGAAGAACTCCAGTGCCAGGACGAGCCCGGTGAACAGGCCCTGCCGGTCGGCGGGGACCTCACCCCAGGAGGCGAGCAGCACCAGGGGCGTGACGAAGGCGGCCAGGAGCACCATGGACAGGCCCAGGCCGTTGACGCCCAGGGCCCAGGAGGCGCCGATGGCGGGGATCCAGGAGTGGGTGTCGGTCAGCTGGACGGTGCCGGCATGCCCCAGCTCGAAGGCGCTCAGCGCCCACAGGCCCAGGGCGAGGACCGCCAGGGAGAACACGAGGCCCACGGCGCGGGCGTGGAGCCGGCGCAGCGGCGGGACCAGCCACAGCAGGAGCGCCCCGGCCAGCGGCGTGACCGCCATGACGGTCAGGACGGGCAGCGATGCGGGAAGAGTCGGCATGTGTCGTGTCCTCTCAGAACCTGGCGGCCAGGACGGCGATGAGTACGAGGACCGTTCCGGCCAGCATGTAGCCGGCGTAGGAGCGCACGTACCCGGACTCGGTGTGGCGGGTCAGGCGCCCCAGGGCGCCGGTGCCGGCGGCGGCACCCTCGATGGCGCCGTCGACGACGTAACGCTCGACGGCGTCGGTGGCCAGGACCAGTCCCTGGCCGGTGCGCATGGCCAGGGCCTCGTTGACGGCGTCCTGGTACATGTCCTTGCGGGCGGCCTCCACCAGGGGGTTGACCGGCTGCAGGACGACGGGCACCGGACGGCGCACGTACATCCACCAGGCCACGACGACCCCGACGACGACCAGGGAGAGGGTGGCACTCATGATGACGATGGCCGGCAGGACCGGCTCGCCGTGCTCGGCATGACCGGTGACCGGCTCCAGCCAGGTGACGAACATGTTGTTGTAGCTCAGCAGCCCGCCCAGGCACGCGGAGAACACGGACAGGACGATGAGAGGCAGAGTCATGAGCCATCCGGACTCGTGGGGGTGGACCTCACCCTCCAGGTCCTCCTCCGTGGTCCAGCGCTGCTTGCCGTGGAAGATCATGAAGAACAGGCGGGACATGTAGAAGGCGGTCAGGCCCGCGCCCAGCAGGGCGATGGTTCCCAGGATCCAGGGCTTGGCGCCCTCGCCGACGAAGGCGGCCTCGATGAGGTGGTCCTTGGACCAGAATCCGGAGAAGGGCGGCACCCCCAGGATGGCGAGCCAGCCGATGCCCATGGTGACCCAGGTGATCGCCATGGCGCCGCGCAGGCCGCCGAAGCGGCGCATGTTGACCTGGTCGCCCATGGCGTGCATGACCGAGCCGGCCCCCAGGAAGAGCTGGGCCTTGAAGAAGCCGTGGGTGAGCAGGTGGAAGATGGCGAAGGCGTAGCCGATCGGGCCGAGACCGGCACCCAGCATCATGTAGCCGATCTGGCTCATGGTGGAGGCGGCCAGGACCTTCTTCATGTCATCCTGGCGCTTCCGATGACGGCCCCCAGCAGCAGGGTGATGGCGCCGACGACGGCCACGGCCGTCTGGGCGCTGGGGGCGCCCTCGAAGACGGCGGCGGAGCGGACCATGAGGTAGACGCCGGCGGTGACCATGGTGGCGGCGTGAATGAGGGCCGAGACCGGCGTGGGGCCGGCCATGGCGTCACCCAGCCAGGCCTGAAGGGGGAACTGGGCGGACTTGCCGCAGGCCGCCAGGAGCAGGAAGAAGCCGATGGCGGTGAGCCAGCCCGTGGTCATCGAGCCGTCGAGGGCGGCGGCGGAGACGTCGTCGAAGGAGACTGAGCCGATCTGGCCGACGATCGCCATCATGGCCAGCAGGAGGCCGACATCGCCCACGCGGTTCATGACGAAGGCCTTCTTGGCGGCGGCGGCGTTCTCGCGGCTGGTGGCCTGCTCGCCCTGGGGGGCGTCGGCGTCGGCGGTGTTCCAGAAGCCGATGAGAAGGTAGGAGGCCAGGCCCACGCCCTCCCAGCCGACGAAGAGCACGATGTAGGAGTCGCCCAGGACCAGGGTGAGCATCGCGGCGATGAAGAGGTTGAGGTAGGCGAAGAAGCGGCGCCGGTCGCGGTCGTGGGCCATGTAGGCCACCGAGTACAGGTGGATGAGGAAGCCGACGCAGGTGACCAGGGTGACGAAGGTCAGCGACAGCGGGTCCAGGCGCAGGCCGACGTCGATGCTCAGGTTCCCGGCGGAGAACCAGTGGTAGAGGGGCAGGCCGATGACGCGTTGCTCCGCGGGCAGGCCCAGGACCTGCACGAGGATGCCCACGCCCAGGCAGGCGGCGGCGAAGGGAGGCGGCCAGGCCCAGCCAGTGGCCCCAGGCGTTGGAGCGACGGCCGGCCAGCAGCAGGAGGGCGGCGGAGGCGGCGGGGACGGCGATGAGCAGCCAGGCCCAGGAGGCCGGGCCGGTGGCCTCGGTCAGGGGCGTCACAGCGGCGGTGACAGGAGCGGGAAGCATGTCGGTGGTCTCTCCCCTCAGTTCTTGAGCAGGTTCTCGTCGTCGACCGACGTGGACCTGCGGGTGCGGAAGATGGATACGACGATGCTCAGACCCACCACGACCTCGGCGGCGGCCACCACCATGACGAAGAAGGCGAAGACCTGACCGGTGAGGTTGCCGTGATCCGGGAGAAGGTCACCAGGACGAGGTTGACGGAGTTGAGCATGAGCTCAACTCCCATGAGCTCGATGATGGCGTTGCGGCGCAGCAGCACCGTGAGCGCCCCCAGGGTGAACAGCACCCCGGCCAGGATGAGGTAGACGGTGATGGGGAGACTCACTCTCCTTCTGCTCCGGGGCGGCTGAGTCGGCGGCCCCGTCATCGCTGAGGACGGGCTGCTTGACGGCGGGGCGGCGGCACCGGGCATGGTCGGGCATCCCGGAGCGGCGGGCGTCCTGGGGCCGTCGGCTGCGCCGGTGTCTCCGGCGCCGGCCAGGCGGGAGACGATCGTGCCCTGAGCGCTGAGCCAGTCCCATCTCCGGGGAGACGTCGGACAGCTCCAGCCCCTGTCCGCGGGCCCGCAGGACCCGGGGCACGGACTCTCCACGGCCTCGCCCTCGGCGTCCCAGGGCCGGGGCGGCGGCGGAGTTGGTGGAGGCGTCAGACGCCGGGCATCGGCTTCGGCCCGGGGTGGGCGCCCTTGGTGGTGTAGTCCTGCATCTTGCTCGCGGCCACCCCGCGCTGGCTGAGCCGGGCACGGATGCGCTGGCGGTGGGTGAGGGTCAGGGCGCCGACGGCGGCGACGATGAGCAGGATGGCGGTCAGCTCCATGGTGACGACGTGGTCGTGGTAGAGCGTGACGGCCAGCAGGTCGGGGGCGGCCTTGGCTCCGTTCTTGAGCCCGACCGGCGTCGGCAGGGTGGAGCGCCACACGACGGCGGTCAGGGACACCCGGCCAGCCCCAGGCCCAGGAGGATGAGGACCGGGCGCCTCGATGACGGTAGCCGGCGGCCCCACCGGCTCGTCACCACCGACGCCCACGAGCATGATGACGAACAGGACGAGGGTCATGACGGCGCCGGTGTAGACCACGACCTGGGTGATGCCCATGAAGGGCGACTCGTTGACGATGTAGAGGACGGCCAGCGAGATCGCGATGCCGATCATGTTGATGGCGGCGTTCACGGCGCGCTTGGCGGTCAGGACGCCGATGCCGCAGGCCACGGTGACCAGGGCGACGACGCCGAACACGATGGCCTCGCCCAGCCCCAGGTGACCGTCCTGAGTCACGGCGGTGGGGGACGGCGGCGGAGGCTCCGGGTCATCAGCAGGGTGCTCATCACAGGGCTCCTTCACGGTCTGACGGCTGTCCCGTCCGGAGGCGGCGGGGCGGCCTTGGCGCGGGCGTCGTCCAGACTGGGGTCGTCGGGCCGGTGGGCCCGCACCCAGTCGATCTGGGCCTGGGTGGAACCGGCGACCCGCCCACGGTAGTAGTCGCCGTCCTCGGTGCCCCTCGACCATGGGGTGGGTGCGGCCACGGCGCCCTCGGGCACGGGGGCCAGCAGGTCCTCCTTCTCGTAGATGAGGCCCTCGCGGCCGGGGCCGACGAGCTCATCGAAGTCGGTGGACATGGTCAGGGCCCGGGTGGGGCAGGCCTCGATGCACATGCCGCAGAAGATGCAGCGCAGGTAGTTGATCTGGTAGACGCGCCCGTAGCGCTCGCCGGGCGAGTACTGGGCGCCGGGCTCGTTGGAGGCGGCCTCGACGTAGATCGCGTCGGCGGGGCAGGCCCAGGCGCACAGCTCGCAGCCGATGCACTTCTCCAGGCCGTCGTCGTAGCGGTTGAGCTGGTGGCGCCCGTGGTACCGGGGCATCACCTGGGGCGCCTCGAAGGGGTACTGCTCGGTGACCACCGGGCGGAACATCGAGGAGATGGTGACCCCGTAGCCGGCCACGGGCGCGAAGGCCCGGGCCAGGGCGGAGGGAGCGTCGCGCAGCCACTTGTCGTGCTGCGAGCCCCGGGAACGGTGGGGGCGATCAGTCATCTTTTCCCTCCTGGGGTGCCTCAGCGGCCGTGTCTGTGTCCTTGCCGCCGGCCGAGTCGGCCTTGAGGTCAAGGGTGAAGGTGGGCAGGGCGGTGGCCGCGTCCGTGCTGGCCGTGCCGGCCGTGCCGGCCGTGCCGACCGTGCCGGCCGTGCTGGCCGTGCCGGCCGAGTCGGGGGACTGGGCAGATGCCGCGGAGTCCACGGAGGCGGCCGCGTCATCGTCCTCGAGGTCGACGTCCTCCAGGAGGCCGACGGGAGGTGGCCGCCCCGGTCTCGGAGTCGTCGGCCGAGGTGGCCGCCTCCGCCGCCAGGGCGGCGCGGCGGGCACGCGGTGAGGGCGGCAGGGACTTGCCCGGAGGCGGCGGGACGGGGAAGCCCTCGAGGAAGGCGACATGGTCGTCCTCGGTACTCATGATCTCGACGTCGTCGTCAACGTCGTCAGCGTCGTCCGCGTCCTCATCGTCGTACTCGTCGTAGAGCTCCTCGTCTCCCTCCCTTGTCGGGGCATGAGGAAGAGGATGAGCATGATGACGCAGAAGACGACGGCCATCGGCAGCAGCAGCGCCTGCACCGAGGCGCCCGAGAAGGTGCGGAAGGCGCGCACCACCGCCACCAGCACGAACCAGACCAGGGAGAGCGGGATGAGGACCTTCCAGCCCAGCTTCATGAAGTGGTCGTAGCGGATTCGCACCAGGGTTCCGCGGGTCCAGACCATGAAGAACATGACGGCCCAGACCTTGGCGACGAACCAGAGCATCGGCCACCAGCCGGAGTTGGCGCCCTCCCAGAACAAACTGAGGATCGTCGAGCGCCAGCCACCCAGGAACAGGGTGACGCACACGGCCGAGACGTTGAACATGTTGATGTACTCGGCCAGGAAGTACCAGGCGAACTTCATCGAGGAGTACTCGACCATGTGGCCGGCGACGAGCTCGCCCTCCGCCTCGGGAAGGTCGAAGGGGAGGCGGTTGACCTCACCGACCATGGAGATGACGTAGATGATGAAGCTGGGCAGCATCGCCACGGCCCACCAGATGCGCTGCTGGGCGCTGACGATCCCGGAGGTGGACATGGTCCCCGAGGCCAGGAAGACCGTGAGGATGGAAGGCTCATGCTCAGCTCAGTAGGGAGATGACCTGAGCGGCGCTGCGCACGGCGCCGAAGAGCGGGTAGGTGGAGTGCGTGGACCATCCGCCCAGGATGATGCCGTAGACGCCGAAGGCGGTGATGGCCAGGATGTAGAGGACCGCCACCGGGAAGTCGGTCAGCTGCAGGGGGCGTGGAGTGGCCGAAGATGCTCACCTGCGGCCCGAAGGGGATGACCGCGTAGACCATGAAGGCGCTGAAGGCGGCGATGAGGGGCGCCAGGAGGTAGATGACCTTCTCGGCTCCCTTGAGCCAGAAGTCCTCCTTCATGATGAGCTTGCCGGCGTCGGCGACCGCCTGGAGCAGGCCCAGGGGGCCGTTGACGTTGGGGCCCAGGCGGGTCTGCATGCGGGCCAGGCCGCGTCGCTCCACCCACAGGGCCATCATGACGCTGACGATGAGGAAGGCGACGATGAAGCCGGCCTTGATGACGGTCAGCCACCAGGTCTCGGCGGAGAAGTCGGCGGTCACGCCTCCGTTGGAGATGGCGTCGTCGGCAGCGGCCTGAGCCGCGTGGATCGGGTTCACCTCAGTACCTCCGCTGCGTGGGTCAGGGTGACCTGGGAGCCGTGCCCGGCACCCAGGGTCTGGTGGACGGTGGATCCGGCCGAGCACTCGGGCAGCCACACGGTGCCGTCGCTGACACCGCCGACGACGGCCGGCAGGGGTGATCGATCCAGTGGCGGTCGCCACGGTCACCTCCTGACCGGACGCCAGCGACAGGGCGCTGGGCGAGGTCGGCGCCCACCCGGGCGATGGGGCGCAGGGCGGTGGCCGCCAGGAAGGGCTCGCCGTCCTGGAGGCGTCCGGGCGTCGAGCATGGGCTTGTGGGTGGTCAGGCGGGCCTCCACACCGTCAGCGGAGGCGGGAGCCTCGGTGCCGATCTGCGGGGCGGGCCCTGAAGGCGACCGACGGGCGCTGCCCGCGCCACAGGCCCAGGTCGGCGAGCTGCTCGTGCAGCGTGACGAGGTCGTCGACCTGGAGGTCGACCCCATCTCGCCTGAGAGCATGCCCAGGACCTGGCGGTCTGTGCGAGCACGTGAGACGTGGGCCTGACCGAAGGGGCGCACGCGCCCCTCCCAGTTGACGAAGGTGCCGTTCTTCTCCACGGCCGGGGCCACGGGCAGGACGACGTCGGCGTGCTCGCTGACCTCGCTGCGGCGCACCTCGAGCTGGACGGTGAAGCCGCTGGCGGCCAGGGCCGCTCGGGCCAGGCCCGGGTCGGGGAAGTCGCGCAGGTCGATGCCGCCGATGACGGCGCCGCCGAGGCTCCCCTCCAGGAGGGCCGAGAGGATGGCGGTGGCGTCGCGGCCCGGTGTCGTGGGCAGGAGGTGCTCGGGGCCCAGGTTCCAGGCCCGCTCGACCTGGGCTCGGGCCTCGGGGTCGGTCACGGGGCGCCCGCCGGGCAGGAGGCCGGGCAGCAGGCCCTGTCTCGATGCCGCCGCGCTCGCCGCTGCGGCGCGGGACCCAGGCCAGGTGGGCTCCGGTGGCGGTGGCCAGGGTGTCGGCGACGCTCAGCAGGCCGGGGACGCGGGCGGCGCGCTCACCGATGAGGATGGTGGCGCCGTCGGCCCGCAGGGCCTCGACGAGGTCGGGGTGGGTCTGGCTGAGGTGAGCGACGACGCGGGCCTCCTCACCGGGCGGGGTGAGGATGGCCTGGGCGGAGAGCTTGCGGCTGCCGGCGCTCAGGCAGGTGGTCACGGTGGCCACCTTGACGCCGCCGGCGCGCACGCCCTTGCGCAGGCGCAGGAACAGGGAGCCGCACTCGTCCTCGGGCTCCAGGCCCAGGAGCAGGACCTGGCCGGCCTTCTCCAGGTGGCGGTAGGTGACGGCGCACAGTCCGGTTCCGGCCACCCGGGCGGCCAGGAAGGTGTCCTCCTCCGGGCTGTGGCTGCGCACGCGCTGATCGATGTCGTTGGTGCCCAGGACGGTGCGGGCGAAGCGGGACCAGGCCCAGGCGTCCTCCAGGGTGAGGCGGCCACCGGGCAGGAGCCCCACTCCCCCGTCGGAGGCGGCGCGGGCCAGTCCCTGGGCGGCCACGTCCAGGGCGTCGGACCAGGAGGTGGTGACGAGCTCGCCGGTCTCCTCGTCGCGCACGAGCGGCACGGTGAGGCGGTCGGGCTGGGAGGACCAGGTGAAGGCGAAGCGGTCCTTGTCGGTGATCCACTCCTCGTTGACCTCGGGGTCGTTGCCGGCCAGGTGGCGCAGGACGACGCCGCGGCGCATGTCGACGCGGATGGCGGATCCGGAGGCGTCGTGCTCGGTGACGGAGTCGGTGGAGACCAGGTCCATGGGGCGGGCCCGGAAGCGGTACTTCGCGGAGGTCAGGGCGCCCACGGGGCAGATCTGGATGATGTTGCCCGAGAAGTAGGAGGCGAAGGGGCGCCCGGAGGCGTCCAGGTCCTCGCGGCCGGCGCCCAGGTCGGGGCCGTAGTCGGTGCCGTCGGAGGCGCCGGGCTCGCCGCCGGGGCCGGTCAGGTCGCCCAGGGCGCTCAGGGAGGGGACGCCGCGGATCGTCTGGAGGTCGGCGTCGAGCGGCTCCTGGGTCGGCTCGGTGTGGAAGTCCAGGACGCGGGCGTCGAAGCGCCCGATCTGCTCGGAGTACAGGCCCCCGGTGTGCTCGGGGTCGCCGTCCATGTCGAAGGAGGGGTGCCCGCCTCCGCGGCCCTGGAGGGCGATGAAGGGGTCACCGGGGATCTGATCGGCGAAGCGCACGCAGCGCTGGCACAGGATGCAGCGGTCGCGGTCCAGCAGGATGTTGCTGGTCAGTCGCAACGGCTTGGGGAAGGTGCGCTTGACATCGGTGAAGCGGGTGGCGGACTGGGCGCCCGGAGGCCATGAGCTCCAGGGCCTGGTTCTGCAGGGGCACTCGCCGCCCTTGTCGCATACCGGGCAGTCCAGCGGGTGGTTGATGAGGAGGAACTCCATGGTGCCGGCCTGGGCCTTGGCGGCGACCTCGCTGGTGGCCTGGGTGGAGATCTCCATGCCCTCCATGGCGGTCATGGCGCAGGAGGGCTGGGGCTTGGGCATGGGCCGCACGACGCCGTCGCGCCCCGGCATGGCCACCTCCACCAGGCACTGGCGGCAGTTGGCCGACGGCGCGAGCAGCGGGTGGTCGCAGAAGCGCGGGATGCGCACGCCGACCTGCTCGGCGGCGCGGATGAGGAGGGTCCCCTTCTCGACCTCGACGGGGAGTCCGTCGATGGTCATGTGGACCATCTCGGGGGCCGGGGGCGCCGCGGGTGCGGAGCTCTTGGTGGTCGTCTCAGCAGTCATGGCTCACCGTGCGCTTTCGAAGACGGAGGAGGCGGCGTAGGGGAAGAGCTCACCGGCGGCGGCGGTGTAGCCGGCCTCGAACTCCTCGCGGAACCGCTTGATGCCGGTCAGGACCGGGGTGGCGGAGGCGTCACCCAGGGCGCAGAAGGAGCGTCCGGCGATGTTGGAGGCGATGGACTCGAGCTTCTCGACGTCGCCGGGCAGTCCGCGCCCGGCCTCCAGGCGCAGCATGATCTGACGCATCCAGCAGGTGCCCTCGCGGCAGGGGGGTGCACTTGCCGCAGGACTCGTGCTGGTAGAACTCGGTCCAGCGGGTGACCACGCGCACCACGGAGACGGTCTCGTCGAAGACCTGCAGGGCGCGGGTTCCCAGCATGGAGCCGGCCTCGGCCACGGACTCGTAGTCCAGGGGGACGTCGAGCTCGTCGGGGCCGAAGATCGGCGTCGAGGAGCCCCCGGCACCCAGAACTTCAGCTCGTGGCCGGGGCGGATGCCGCCGGAGAGCTCGATGAGCTCGCGCATGGTGATGCCGAAGGGGGCCTCGTACTGGCCGGGGTGGGCCACGTGGCCGGAGACGGAGAAGATACCGTGGCCCTTGGACTTCTCGGTGCCCATGGTGGAGTACCACCGGGCGCCGCGGGCCAGGATCTCCGGGACCGAGGCGATGGTCTCGACGTTGTTGACCACCGTGGGGCGGGCGTAGAGGCCGGCGACGGCGGGGAAGGGCGGCTTGAGGCGGGGGTGGCCGCGGCGGCCCTCCAGGGAGTCCAGCAGGGCGGTCTCCTCACCGCAGATGTAGGCGCCGGCCCCGGCGTGGGCGGTGATGCGCAGCGGCTGCTGACCGTCGAGCCCGAAGCCGGTGTCCAGCAGGCCGGACTCGGTGGCCTCGCGCACGGCGCTGAGCAGGCGGCGGTAGACGTGGGGGACCTCGCCGCGCAGGTAGACGAAGGCGTGGTCGCCACCGATGGCGCGCGAGGTGATGGCGATGCCCTCGATGAGCGCCTGCGGGTTGGACATGATCGTGGGGATGTCCTTGCAGGTGCCCGGGCTCGACTCGTCGGCGTTGACCACGAGGTAGCGCGGGCCGCCGTCGACCGGGGGCAGGAAGGACCACTTCAGACCGGTGGGGAATCCGGCGCCGCCGCGCCCGCGCAGGCCGGAGTCCTTGATGAGGGTGATGAGGTCCTCGCTACTGAGGGTCTTGGCCTGCTTCAGGCCCTCGTATCCGCCGTGGTCGAGGTAGGCCTGCAGGGTCCAGGAGCGCTCCCTGGTCCCACAGGTCGCTCAGGACCGGGGTGAGGGTCCCCGGCGCGGTGTAGGTGGCGGTGTCACCACTTGGTCTCCTCCTTCGGCGCGGTCCAGCCCTGCTCGCGGGCGATGCGCAGGCCGCGCAGGGTCGGCTCACCGGGGCCGCGCCCCTCATCGGTGCGACCGTCCTCGAAGCCGGCCAGCAGGCGCTCGTTCTCGCGGAAGGTGGGGGACGGTCTCGGGGCCACGGGTGGGAACGACGTCCTCGCCGCGCTCGAGGGCCTTGATCATGGCGACGGCGGAGTCGGGGGTCTGGTTGTCGAAGAACTCCCAGTTGACCATGACGACGGGGGCGTAGTCGCAGGCGGCGTTGCACTCGACGCGCTCGAGGCTGATGGTGCCGTCCTCGCTGGTCTCCTCGGCGCCCAGGCCGGTGTGCTCGGTGACCGCCGACCAGATCTCGTCCCCGCCCATGACGGCGCACAGGGCGTTGGTGCACACGCCCACGTGGTAGGTGCCCACCGGGTGGCGGCGGAACTGGCTGTAGAAGGTGGCCACGGCGCTGACCTCGGCCCGCTCCAGGCCGAGCCTGGCGGCGCACAGGGCGATGCCGGCCGGCGAGACGTAGCCGTCCACGGACTGGATGAGGTGGAGCATCGGGATGAGGGCGCTGCGCTCCTTGCCCGCCGGGTAGCGGGCGATGATCCGCTCAATGTCGTCCTGGAGGCCCTGGGCGACCTCGGCGCTGTAGCCGGCGGCGACGGCGGCTTGCGCGACGGTGCCCACCGGGCCGACCGCGCTGACGGTCGCGATGGTCTCGACGGCTGGGTTGACTGCGTTCTCGGTGGTGCTCATCAGCGGTCCACGCCTCCCAGGACGGGGTCGATGGAGGCCAGGGTGGGCACGAGGTCGGCGATCATGCCGCCCTCCCCCATCATGGCCAACGACTGCAGGTTGGAGAAGGAGGGGTCACGGAAGTGGACCCGGTAGGGGCGGGTGCCGCCGTCGGAGACGGCGTGGACGCCCAGGATCCCCTTGGCGTGCTCGACGGTCTGGTAGACCTGCCCGGCCGGGGACCCTGAAGCCCTGGGTCACCAGCTTGAAGTGGTGGATGAGGGACTCCATGGAGCTGCCCATGATCTCGCGCACGTGCTCCAGGGACTGGCCCTGGCCGTCGGTGGCGATGGACATGCGTGCGGGCCAGGCGATGGTCGGGTCGGCCACCATCGTGGTGTTGGAGGGGTCGTCGCCGCGGGCGGCGATCTCGTCGAGGCGGTCCAGGCACTGGGAGACGATCTTGAGGGACTCGTAGGCCTCGTCCAGGCGGATGCGCAGGCGGTTGTAGCAGTCGGAGACCCGGTAGGTGGGGACCCGGAAGTCGTAGGTCTCGTAGCCGCAGTAGGGGTTGGATCGCCGCAGGTCCAGCGGGTAGCCGGCCGCTCGCAGGCACGGCCCGGTCAGGCCCAGGGCGAGCCCTCCGGCGAGGCTGATCTCCCCCACGCCGATGAAGCGGGACTTGAGGATCGGGTTCTCCAGGAGCAGCAGCTCGAGCTCGTGGATGTCCTTCTTCATGTCCGGCACGACCGAGCGCACGAACTCGGTGAAGCCCTCGGGGATGTCCTGGGCCAACCCCCGGGGCGGATGTAGGCGTGGTTCATGCGCAGCCCGGAGACCATCTCGAAGGCCTTGAGGATGTTCTCGCGGCAGCGGAAGGCGATGGTCATGAGCGTGGTGCCGCCCAGCTCGTTGCCCCCTGGTGCCCACGGCCACGACGTGGGAGGCGATGCGGTTGAGCTCCATGAGCAGCACGCGGGTGACGGTGGCCTTCTCGGGGATGTCGTCGGTGATGCCCAGGAGCTTCGACGGCGAGCGCGTAGCCGACCCTCCTGGAAGAAGGGGGCCACGTAGTCCATGCGGGTCACGAAGGTCTCGCCCTGCACCCAGGTGCGGTACCCATGTTCTTCTCGATACCGGTGTGCAGGTAGCCGGTTCCGACACGGACCTCGGTGACGACCTCGCCGTCGGCCTCCAGGACCAGGCGCAGCACGCCGTGGGTGGAGGGTGGACCGGGCCCATGTTGAGGACGATCCGGTCGTTGCGCAGGCGGTCGGCCCTCGTCGCGCTCGGCGATCTGGGCGACGACGTCGTCCCAGTCCCCGCCGCTGACGGTGAACTGCTCGGCGCCGGAGGACAGCTCGTCCGTAGCGGGGCCGGAGGCGCGGAAGGTGCTTGTCGTGCTCATCAGCGGTAGGGACCTCCGGGTGTCGGCGGGCGGGGTCTGGGCGCCCTTGTACTCGACGGGGATGCCGCCCAGCGGGTAGTCCTTGCGCTGGGGGTGGCCCACCCAGTCGTCGGGCATGGCGGTGCGGGTCAGGTGGGGGTGGCTGTCGAAGACGATGCCCATGAGGTCCCAGGTCTCACGCTCGTGCCAGTCGTTGCCGGGGTAGAGGGAGACGAGGGAGGGCACGTGCGGGTCCGAGTCGGGGCAGGCGACCTGAAGGCGCAGCTGGCGCCCTCCGTGGGTCAGGCCTCATGAGCTGGATGCAGGCGTGCAGCCTCGCGCCCGGTCAGCCTGGGGTAGTGGACTCCGCTGACGCCCAGGCACAGCTCGAAGCGCAGGTCCCTGGTCGTCGCGCAGGGGGCGCGCGACGTCGAGCAGGTGCTCGGGCGATGAACAGGGTGAGCTCGTCGTGCTCGATGACGACCTTCCGATGGCGGCGGCCGGGTCGATGCCGGCCTCCTGGAGGTCCTCGACGAGGGCGTCGACGACGTCGTCGAACCAGCCGCCGTAGGGACGCGCGGCGGCGGGGGCGAGGGTGACGACGCTGCGGTGCTCGCCGTAGCCGGTGGTGTCGCCGGCGTCGGAGGCGCCGAACTGGCCGGTGGGGGCGGCGATGACCTCCAGGCGCAGCTCGGGGCGCACGGGGGTGCCGGCGACCTCGGGGACGGCGGGGACCGCCGAGACCTCGGGGATCTCGGGCAGGGCGTCGGAGCCCGAGTCGTGTCCCGGAGCGTTCTTCTCACTCATGCCAGCAGGCCCTTCATCTCATGGGTGGGGGTGGCCGACAGGGCGGCGGCCTCGACGGCGCGGGCGATCTCCTCGCGGTGCTTGAACAGCGGCTTCTTCTCGATCTGGCGGGTGAGCTCGAGCATGGCGTTGAGGAGCATCTCGGGGCGCGGCGGGCAGCCCGGCAGGTAGATGTCCACCGGGACGATGTGGTCGCAGCCCTGGACGACGGCGTAGTTGTTGAAGATGCCTCCCGACGAGGCGCAGGCCCCCATGGAGATGACCCACTTGGGCTCGGGCATGGAGTCGTAGACATTGCGCACGATCGGGGCCATCTTGTGGGAGACGCGGCCCGAGACGATCATGACGTCGGCGTGGCGCGGGGAGGCGCGGAAGACCTCCCAGCCGAAGCGGGCCATGTCGAAGCGGGGGGTGCCGGCGGCCATCATCTCGATGGCGCAGCAGGCCAGGCCCATGGTGACGGGCCACATGGAGCGGGCCTGGGCCAGGCCCGCGAGCTTCTCGACGGTGGTCAGCAGGAAGCCCGGGCTGTCCACCTCGGCGGCAGCGGCGGCGTGGGGGTCATTGCGCTTGGAGGGGATGGACGCCATGAAGGCGTTGTGCTTTTTCATGCTCTTCACTGCTGTGTACTCCTTGAGATCGTCGGGCTGGGTCCTCGCCGGTCAGAGCCGCCTCAGTCCCAGTCCAGTCCGCCGCGACGCCACTCGAGGATGTAGGGCACGGTGATGAGGCCGATGAACAGGACGGCTGCTCCCAGCCCGAAGAACCCCAGGCGCCCGAAGGCCGTGGCCCAGGGGTAGAGGAAGACCACCTCGACGTCGAAGATGATGAAGGTCATGCCCACCAGGTAGAAGGAGACGGGGAAGCGCCCGTGCTCGGTGTTGGCGGGAGTGGGGTCGATGCCGCACTCGTAGTTGGCCACCTTGACCCGGTTGCGCCGGGCGGGGCTGATGATGGCGCTCATGGCCAGGCCGCCGACGGCCACCAGGAGGGCCAGTGCGGCCATGATGAGCAGGGAGGCGTAGGGGTTCATGCTTCCGGCACCATCCTTGTCAGGAGCTGGATGAAGTGGTCGATTCCGTCACCGCCGCGGCGCTCCCACCCGTCGGACAGGAGCTTGGTGACGAGCTTCATGAGGCGCTTGCGCGGCAGCCCGTAGCGGGTGCACAGACGCATGACCTCGGGGTGCTCGATGAGGGCGACGAAGACACGGCCGAGCGTGTAGTAGCCGCCCATCTCGGAGCTGAGGGCCTTGGGGTACTGGGCCAGGACCTGCTCGCGGCCCGAGGTGGTCGTGCGGGCACCGGCCTGGGCGGCGGCCTGGGCGGCCAGGCGTCCGGACATGAGGGCCTGGGCGATGCCCTCGCCGTTGAAGGGCGAGACCATGCCGCCTGCGTCGCCCAGCAGCATGAGGCCGTCGGCGTAGTGCGGCTTGCGGTTGAAGGCCATGGGCAGGGCGGCGCTGACCAGGCCGCCGACCTGGTTCTCCTGGGTGAAGCCCCATGAGGCCGGGACGTTGTCCATCCAGCGGTTGAACACGGCGCGGTAGTCGATGGAGGTGGCCTGGGCGCGCGAGGAGACCGAGCCGAGCCCGACGTTGACCAGTCCCTCCCCCACGGACCAGATCCAGCCGTAGCCGGGCAGGAGGTCGGACTTGCCGGGCGTGCCGTCCCACAGCTCGAGGCGGGACTCCATCCAGGCGTCCTTGGCGCGCGGGGAGCGGAAGTAGGCGCGCACGGCCACGCCCATGGGGACGACGCTCGTTCTTGATGCGCCCGACGGCGGTGGCCAGACGGGCCGAGACCCTCCGGCGTCGACGACCAGCGGGGCGGGTGAAAGTGGTGGGGCCCCTCGATGCCGGGGGTAGGCGACCCGGTTGGTGGGGCGGGCCTCGACACCGGTGACGCGGCCGGTGGGCGAGGTGACGGGGCCGGTGACGGTGACGCCGGTGAGCAGGCGGGCGCCGGCCGCGGCGGCGTGCTCGGCCAGGTCGCGGTCGAGCAGGGCGCGGGGACGGGCCATCCCGTAGGAGGGGAAGGAGGCCTGCTCCGGCCAGGGGAAGTGGAGGAGGTGTCCGCCGCCGATGACGCGCAGGCCCCGGTTGCGCTGCCAGCCGGAGGTGTCCACGCCCATGGAGACGAGCTCGCGTACGGCCGAGGGGGTCAGGCCGTCCCCGCAGACCTTGTCACGGCCGAGCTCCTGCTTCTCCAGGAGGATGACATCGAGACCGAGAGTGGCCATGTGGTAGGCCGCCGAGGATCCGGCCGGGCCCGCCCCGACGACGATGACGTCGGCAGTGGCTGAGGCGCTGGACTGGGCGGCTGCCTGAGTCACTCGACCTTCCCTCCTCGGCACTTCTGGTACGGCGGGCGTTGTCATAGGCATCACAGCTGGCACCGTAATGCAGGCCCCGCGCTCGGCGGAGCCTGTGCCGACTGTACCCAGGGGGCGAACGCCTCCATGACAAGACCGCCGACGGAGGCGACGAACAGAGGTTTTCGTTGCTGTGACGGCAATGTTCAGGAAACTCCCCACCTCACCGAAGGATGGCGGCACCCCAGAATTACGCTGCAAGTGAGTAACGAATTTCAACACCGTCGGACGGGACCTGGGTCCTAGGGCGCCGACGAGTCGGTCAGGAGCGGTTGCCGGCACGCCTCGACGGCGATGCAGCGGCCGGGATTTGCGATGATGACTCCATGAGCCGATCCCCCCTTCGAGCCAGCCTCGCCAAGGACCCGCGCGAGGTCGCCGGGATGTTCGACGCCGTCGCGCGGCGTTACGACCTGTCCAATGACGTGATGAGCCTGTTCCAGGTGCACATGTGGCGCCGGGTGACGCGCGCGGCCGTCGCCGCGAGGCCGGGGACGCGCGTCCTGGACCTGGCCGCCGGGACCGGCACCTCCTCGGTGGAGTACGCCGCCGACGGCGCCGAGGTCGTGGCCTGCGACTTCTCCACGGGCATGGTGGCCGAGGGCAAGCGCCGCCACCCCGAGATCGCCTTCGTGGCCGGGGACGCCACGGCGCTGCCCTTCGCCGATGAGAGCTTCGACGTCGTCACCATCTCCTACGGGCTGCGCAACGTGCAGGACACGGCGCGGGCGCTGTCGGAGATGCGCCGGGTGACGGTTCCGGGCGGCGGATCGTCATCGCGGAGTTCTCCACCCCGGCCTGGCCGACCTTCCGTCCTCTGTACCGCTTCTACCTGGGCAGCGCCCTGCCGGCCGCCGCCCGTCTGGTCTCATCGAACACCGCGGCCTATGACTACCTGGGCGAGTCGATCCTGGCCTGGCCGGACCAGAGGGAGCTGGCCGGTCTCATGCAGGAGGCCGGTTGGCGGGGCGTGGGCTACAAGAACCCTCCGGCGGGATCGTCGCGGTCCACCGGGCCACGCGACCCCTGCGCGCCCGGGGCGAGCAGTGAACGCTGCTCCGAGCACCGCCCAGGGGCCGACGTCGTGAGGGCGGAGCACTGCCTGGCCGACCCGCCGCGCCTGTCCTTCCGCACCCACGAGCTGCCCGAGGGCGCGCTGGAGGGGCTGGCTCTCATCGATCTGCTGGCGGGCCGTGAGGATGTCAGCTCCTGGGGCACGAGGGGCGCGGACTCATCGGCCTGGGCCGCGTCCTGGTGATCGAGACCCACGGGGAGGACCGCATCGAGGCACTGCGGGCCGCGTGGCGGGCCGTGGTCGGCGCGGCCTGGTGGCGTGATGCACTGGTCCGCCCCGGGACCGGGCCGGTGGCCCTGGGCACGATCACCTTCTCCCCCGCCTCGCAGCAGTCCTCGGTCCTCGTCGTTCCCGAGGTCCCTCGTCGGGCTCGACGGCTCCGGCACCTGGTTGACGACCGTGGTGCCCGGGGCTGACGACGGGAGCGAGCCGGAGCACCCAGATCCCGAGATGCTCCTCGGGGGCGATGGTGGCGGAGGCGCACCGTGATCGGCCGGGAGCAATCCGGCGACGACGGGGACTCCGGCGGCACCACCACCGTCGAGGCCGGGGCGCTCAGCGAGAAAGCAGTGGTGCCGGGCGGTGTCCGCCACGCAGGAGCGGATGCGTGCGGGGCAGGCCCGCAAGGTGGTCCTGGCCCGTGACGTTCTGGCCTACCCGGGCGCGCCGCTAGCCACCGGCACGGTGCTGCGGCGCCTGGCCCGCGACTACCCCTCCACCTGGGTCTTCGCCGTCGACCAGATGGTGGGGGCCAGCCCTGAGCTGCTGCTGCGGCTGCGGGACCGACGCCTCATCAGCAGGGTGCTGGCCGGTACGGCACGCCGGCACGCCGGCGAGGACGCCCTGGCGACGGCGCGCCTGGCGTCCTGGCTGGAGGGCTCGGAGAAGAACAACCGGGAGCACGAGCTGGCCCGGGACTCGGCGATCACGGCGCTGGAGCCGCTGTGCTCAGTGGTGGAGGCCCCGGCCCGCTTCGTCCTGACGCTGCCGAACGTCCTGCACCTGGCCAGTGATGTCACCGGCGTCGTCGCCGGGGACACCGGGGCACTGGCGCTGGTGGACGCGCTGCACCCGACGGCGGCCGTGTGCGGGACACCGACGCAGGCTGCCGCGCGCCTCGATCGAGGAGGCCGAGTCCATGGACCGGGGGCGTTACGCCGGGCCCGTGGGCTGGGTCGACTGGCATGGCGAGGGCGAGTGGTGCATCGCGCTGCGCAGCGCCCAGCTGCCCGCAGGAGGTCCTGGACCGCAGTCCCCCGCGAGAGTGTTCGGGGGCGGCGGCATCATGCCGGACTCCGAGCCGGTCGACGAGCTGGCGGAGACGATCGCCAAGATGCGCCCCATGCTGGGTGCCCTGAACGTGCGTCTCTGAGGCCTCTCCGAGCAGGGTAGCGCGTCAGGAGTCCTTGCGCTCGGCCAGGGTCACGTCGATGTCCTGCTTCTGGAGTCGCGGATGACCGTGAGCTTGACCTTGTCGTTGGCGGAGTACTGACGCACGTAACCGGTCAGCGCCGACCCCTGGGAGGTGGTCTTGCCATCGATGGCGATGATGACGTCGTCTTCTTCAGGCCGGCCTTGTCTGCGGGTGAGCCGCCCTCGACCAAGACGACCTTGGCACCGGCGCGCATCTCGCCGTCGACCTCGGCGCCACCGGTCTCCACCTTAACGCCCAGGTAGGCATGGGTGGCCGTGCCGGACTTGATGAGCTGCTTGGCGACCTTGTCCGCCAGCTTGACGGGAATGGCGAAGCCGATGCCGATGCTTCCCGAGCCGCCCTCACCGCCACTGGAGCTCCCCATGGTGGCGATGGAGCTGGTGATCCCGATGACCCGCCCCTTCTCGTCGAAGAGCGGCCCGCCGGAGTTGCCGGGGTTGATGGCGGCGTCGATCTGGATGGCGTTGGTGTAGACCGCCGAGGACGGGGAGCCTCCTCCTGAGCCGTCCTCACTCTGGGAGTTGATGACAGGACGGTCCAGGGCCGAGATGATGCCGGTGGTGACGGTGGAGGACAGGCCCAGCGGGTTACCGATGGCCATGACGTCCTGACCGGTGGCCAGCTTTGTCGGAGTCGCCGAGCTGGGCGACGGTGAGGTTGTCGGGGGCGTCCTTGAGCTGGATGACCGCCAGGTCAGTGGCAGGGTCGGTACCGGTGGGCTCGGCCTCGTAGACGCGGCCATCGGCCAGCGTCACCAGGATCTGCGAGGCACCCGCCACCACATGGTTGTTCGTGATGATGTGCCCCTCCTTGTCGAAGATGACTCCGGACCCCAGGGCCTTGCCGTTGCCGGTGGTTATGGCGATGGACACGACGGCATTGGACACCGCGGCCGAGACGGCCTCCCAGTCGGGGGCCTGACCGGTGCTGTCGACGGTCTGGGTCGTGTCACCGGTGGCGATCGCGGTGGGCGCGGCCGAGGAGTGCGATGCGGCGTTCCCACCGCGAGCGTCCATGTAGTTGACCGCCCCGACGGCACCACCGGCGCCCAGCAGGGAGGCGACCACCACAGAGGCCACGAGGGCGAACCAGCCCGGCCCGCGGCGCCTCTTGGTGTCTCTCTCACTGCCTGCGGCCTTCGAGGTCGCGTAGAAGGACTCCCCGGTGGGGGCGCCGGGCGCCGCGTAGCCACCGGGCGTCGTCGGGACGGTCGTGTAGGGCGAGCCGAAATAGGCCTGCTGCTCCTGAGAGGCGGGGTACTGGCCCTGGTGATAAGGCTGCTGCTGAGGCTGCGACTGGGACCCTGGTACGACTGCTGCTGGGGCTGGTACTGCCCCTGGGCGGAGTCAGCGTAGGCCGACGCGGACCGGTCGGCGGGCAGCTGCGAGGTGGGCGGCTCGGTGGGCAGCTGCCGGGTGTCGTTCCAGCGCTGCGCGTCTGCGCTCTGAGGCGGGACCGGCTCGGGGCGAGAACCGTCGGCGGCGTGGGCCTGAGACGGGTCCTCGTAGCCGACCTGGTTCTCCTGGTTCTCAGTCGAGCGCTGGGCCTCGCTGCCGAAGACCGCCGCACCCGGGCCGCTCTGGCTGCCGACGGACCAGGAGTCGACACCGGAGTGACTGTCGTCTGCCGCCGCTCCGGGCTCAGTGGGCCGGTGGGCCTCCGGGTTCGCCTCGTCGTATCCGCTCATCTGTGCTCCTCCTCGGGCGTGTCGCCCTCTCCAGATCCACGGGTAGACAACACCCGGGCTCTGTGCCGTTTCCGATGATTCCCTGAGGCTGTGCTGTGGATCATGTGACCGTTGTGTCGCAGCGGGACTGGGAGTCCGGCGGCGGGTTCGGGGTGAGCCGAGCCATCTTCCGCGGGTCCTATGCCGCTGGCTGCTGTTCATCTCTATCGTTATTCATGTTGTCACGGCGTGAGGACCGTGCCTCGTGGTCTCCCAGACGACGACGCTCAGGCCGTCGACTGGCTCGGCCAAGAGCCTCCGGAGGGCCGCGACATCATCGGGGACATGGACCCGGGCCCCCAGGGCGGTGGCCAGTGCAGCAATACTCGCACACTGGGGGGCGGTGAAAAGCCGTTCAAACCGACCAGACGGCGTGGTGTGGGCGTACTCAAGGTGGGAGAAGATCGCGCCCCCGCCGTCGTCGACGACGATCACCTGCAGGTCGGGCTCCTCCTCACGCACGCCCCGGCTCATGGACATGGCGTCGTGGAGGAAGGCGAGATCTCCCATCACGGCACGAACCGGTCGGCCCGAGGCCATCCACAGTCCGATGCCGGTGGCGATGGTGCCGTCGATGCCCGCCAGGCCGCGGTTCGCAACAGCCTTCGGGGCGGCGCCACCGGGCTGGGCGAGTCGGTCCAGGCGCCGCACCGTCATGGAGGAGCCCAGCAGGAGGGTGGGGGTGTCGGGAGCCAGGCTCGCCTCCCACGCGGCCCGGACCACGGCGTCGGCGCTGCTGGAGCGGCCCGGATCAGGAAGATCCACCACGGCCTGGCGCCAGGAGTCGGTCCAGGCCGCATCGGCCCGTTCCAGACCGAGGGCGGCGACCAGCCGGACCGCCTGGAGGGCGACGTCGTTGACAGGCTCCTGATCGGGACCGTCGACGTGGATGATCCGTCGGGCCCGCCCGGGGACGTCGGTCCACCGGGCGTGCTCGGTCAGGACGGTGATATCGAGGTCCTCGCGCCCCAGGAGCGCGGTGACGGATCGACTGAGGCTGGGGTGGCCGAGGATGAGGAGGTGATCGGTGCGCTCAGTGAGCGCAAGGCCCGCCGGGGTACCCAGCAGCTCGGCGTAACGGATCAGGGCCTGGGTGCCGCTGCGGGCCTGGGAGGTGGGTTCGGCCAGGAGCGGCCAGTCGAGGTGCTCGGCCAGAGACCTGGCCAGGGCACCGACGGCCGGGTGGGCGGTGTCGCCGGCGACGACGAGCCCCCTCCCCACCGATGGGGAGCCGTGGCCGGCCTGCTGGCGATCATCGACCACCAGGGTGCGGGCCGGTACCGCTGCCCGGGAAGCCGTGGCCGCCGGCGGGCCGAGCTGCGTCGGAACAGCCGGCACTGCGCCGTCCGCCGTCAGGGGCGGGCGGAAGCGGGCGTTGATCTGAACCGGCCCGGGATCCCGACTGAGGGCCCCGGTGGCCGCGACGACGGCGCGGCGCACCTGCCCTGTGATGGCGGCGTCGGCCGCGCCGTCTCCGAGGTCGGCGGCCAGGTCGGCGGGCAGGTCGACGCCCAGGCGCAGGGCCGGCGCGAAGAGCCCGGTCTGTTCGGTGGTCTGGCTGGCGCCGGTGCCGACCAGCTCGTGGGGACGGTCGGCGCTGATGACAAGCAGGGGGATGCCGGCGGCGTCGGCCTCGCTGACGGCCGGGTGGAGGTTGGAGACGGCCGTCCCCGAGGTGGTCACGACGGCGGCGCAGCGACTGTGCCCGGTCAGGGCGTGGGCGCGGGCGGCCCCCAGGGCGATGAAGCCTGCGCTGCGCTCGTCCAGGACGACGCGCAGTCGTAGGTGCCCGGCGTCGGCGGCATCCGCCAGGGCATCCGCCAGCGGGGCGCTGCGCGATCCCGGGCACAGGACGATCTCACGCACACCTCGGCCAGGAGGGCCGCCACGAGGCTGCGGGCGTCGGCCATGGCGGGCGGGAGCTGCGAGCTCTCCGGGAAGTCGGTCACAGGGGCGAGGATACGAGAGCACGCGGCCTGCTCTGTGCTGCGATTAGTCACAGTAGGACGGCCCGGTGAGCCCACCGCACGGTTCGGGCAGGGGCTACAGCGGCAGCCCAGCCACGGCCCGGCTCGGATCACGGGCCTCGCGCTGGCGGCGGGCGTGCAGGGCACCGGCCAGGTGCAGCAGGCGCGTCTGCCAGTGCCTGGTGAGGTGGGGCCCCGCCTTGACCTCGCTCAGGAGACGCTCGGAGACGGGGTGGCGGCGTCAAGACGCAGGCTCCCGTTGCTGGGAAGAACGCTGGGGTCGGCGACGTCCTGGCTGAGCAGGCGCACGGTCCCCAGGCCGCAGGCGTGGCTGAGGGACGGCAGGCTGAAGGCGAGGGTGGCGCCAGTCATGATGCCCACGGAGGTGTCCAAGGGCGGAGGAGACGACCGCGGGCAGTCCGAGGCGCTCGGCCATGTCCAGGGCCCGGTGCACCCCGCCCAGCGGGGCCACCTTGAGGATGGCGACGTCGGCGGCGCGCCGGTGGACGATCTCCATGGGATTGGCCGATAGCCGGATCGACTCATCCGCGGCGATGGGCACATCGACGGTGCGGCGCAGGTCGGCCAGGTCGTGGACGGTGGCGCAGGGCTGTTCGACGTACTCCAGTCCTCCGGCGGCCCGGTCCATGAGGGGCAGGTTCTCACGGGCGGCGTCCAGGTCCCAGGCGCCGTTGACGTCGATGCGCACCTTCCCGGAACGCCCCAGGGCCGAGCGGACCGCCTCGAGGCGCCCCAGGTCCGACGAGCGCTTGTCACTGCTGCCGCTGACCTTGACCTTGGCGGTCCTGGCTCCGGAGACCCGCACCAGCTCGGCAGCGTCCTCGGCGCCGACCTCGGGGACGGTGACGTTGACGGAGACGGTCTCGCGGTAGCGGGGAAGGACGGAGTTTCCCAGGGCCTGGGACAGCCCGGAGGCGAGCCATGGAGCACTGGCCTCCGACCCGTAGTCCCAGAACGGCGCGACCTCACCCCAGCCCCCCGGGGCCGTGGAGCAGGACGCCGTCGCGACGGGTGATGCCGCGAAACGGTGTCGTCAGGGGGATGTCCCAGACGACGACGCGGTCGATGCGATCCAGCAGACCGGTGGAGTCCTGAGCATGGAGAGAGGCGATGTCGATCTCGCCGTTGGCATGCTGTTGGTCCGGACTCACGGGCAACAGAATACGCATGATCTTCAATCAACATGATGAAACCGGAACAAGGGTGGCGGGCCCCACCTCGACAAACGTCCGCGGAACTCCGAAGCACACCGTCCGATGCCACCAGCCGACGCCACCAGCCGACGCCGTCAGTGGACGCCGCCAGTGGAAACCGCCATCCGGTCCCACACCGACGCCGACCGCGGCTATGGGGCACAGGCGGCCTTCCGCGGGCTTTTTGTAGAATAACTCGCGCGGTTGAATTCGCGATCAGGTCGAAGGGACGTCATGAGCCGGAGCAGCACAGGGGCGGGGCGATACGGGCCGACATCGCTGGAGACCCGTCACGCCCGTCTCCGCGATGGTCGTGGGCCGCCTGGTTCTCGGACTGCCCAGCGCGTTCGGCCTGACGGTCATCGTGCTGATCTGGTCGGCACTGACCGGCGCCGGACTGGGATTCATCCGGGCGTGCTTGTTCTCCCTGGTGGCGGTGGCGATTCGCGAGATCATCGACGCCTCGGCCCACCGGCTCATCATGCGGGCCTGGCGGTCGAGGGACCCTCATGGCCTGCTGCTGACCAGCATCGCAGCGACCTGCCCCGCGGTCGCGGGATTCCTGGCCGCCCGTCTCCTCGCACCGGCGGCGTCGACGACGGCCCTGACGGTTCTCACGTGGTTGCCGTTCATGGCCTTCGTCGCCCCTCATTGAGAGGCCGTGGGACACCTCGCTCGGTTACGACGCCACCCAGGAGCGCATCCACCAGCCCCAACCGATCCCGCCGGAGTACGTCACAGCCGACTTCCGCGACGCCCGCAAGCACCTCCCCGGGCTCCGCCGCATTGCACTGACGCACGCGGCACCGTAGGACCCGAGGTCACTGCGCCCGGCCTGCGAGTCGTGGTGGCGCCGATCCCGGCCGGGGACATTTCTCGCGTGCGGGTGCACCACCTTCCGGCCGAGGACGTCCTGCGCGTCCGGGGACCGGATTCCTGTGCTCGACGGCGTCGAATGCCCCTGCCCGGAGCGGCACGCACCCAGTCGTGCAGAATGTCCCCGTCCGACGGATTCCACCCAAGCCCTGCGCCCTCCCCGCCCCGCGTTGCGCAGGCTTCCGAGGAGGACTCACGGCCGTCCGGCGTCAGGACTTCTTGAAGTCGTACTGGGGATGCTTCTTGGCCCAGTCAATGGCGGCCTCGTCCTCCCGGCCCTCGCCGTAGGTGTTGACGACGAGGTCCTCAAGGCTGCCGTAGGTGGCCTCATCCATCTTGATGGAGCCGAGCCACTTCGCGATCTCCGGGTACTCCTGCGCAAATCCCTCTCGCCCGAGGAAGTGAAGCCCTTCCCCCTTGCCGAGCGCCCCCTTGGGGTCCTTCAGGTCCCGCATGTTGAAGGTCGTGTTCGCCCAGAAGGGTGCCACAAGGTGACCACGATCTCGTTCTTCGCGTCGACCGCTTTCTTGAGCTCGGCCAGCATCCCGGTGGTGGAGGAGGTCAGGAACTTCATGTCCCCCAGATCGTAGGCGGGAATCACGTCCTCCTGCGACACCTTGGTCAGGCCCGCACCCGGCTCAATACCGACGATCTTGTTGTCGATCTGCGAGGCGTGGGACTTGATGTCCTCGATCGATTTCATCGAGGAGTAGTCCGGGACGGACCAGCACAGCTTGGCCGAGTCGTAGTAGGTCCCCAGGTCCTCGATGTACGTGCGGTACTTGTCCATGTAGCTCTTCTGGGTGACGTCCGGCCACGCAGAGGGGAAGAGATCGACCGCCCCCTGGCTGAGGCCGGCGTAGAGCGGTCCGGCCTCGCTGAGATCCATGAGCTTGATCTGGTAGCCGGCCTTCTCCAGCTGGGTCTTGAGCAGGTGGGTCATGGACAGCCCATCGCTCCATGACGGAAGGAAACCGAGTCGAAGCCGTTTTCCCCCGCCGGAGCCCCGACCGCAGGCGGACAGAGCGCCCGCTGCCGTCAGAGAGGCGAGGGCGGCGGTGAACGTGCGGCGGGAGGTCTGCATGGCGTTCCTTCGATACGTGCCCCGCGCCGGCGAGGGCGAAGCAGAAAAGCGTCGTCGAGTCATGGGTCACCGCTTCTTGATGAGTGAGAGCAGCGAGCCCTTCTCCCGCGGCGCCCCGAGGGCCGCAGTCACCCGATCCAGGAAGATCGCCAGGAACACGATGGACAGTCCCGCCTCGGTGCCCTTGGCGATATCGATCGTCGCGAGCGCCTTGACGACCTCCTTCCCGAGGCCGTCGGCGCCGACCATGCCCGCGATGACGGCCATCGACAGCGCCAGCATGATGACCTGGTTGACACCTGCCATGATGGTGGGGACGGCCAGGGGCAGCTGAATGCCCCGCATGATCTGCCAGTCGGTGGCGCCGAAGGAGCGTCCCGCCTCGACGGTCTCCTTGTCGACCTGCTTGATGCCCAGCTCGGTCATGCGCACCCCGGGGGGCATCGCGAAGATGAGCGTGGCGAACATCCCGGGCACCACACCGATGGAGAAGAACAGGACCGAGGGGATGAGGTAGACGAAGGCCGGCATCGTCTGCATGAGGTCGAGGACCGGGCGGATGAGGACGCTGACGTACTTGTTCCGGGATGCCCAGATCCCCAGGGGGATCGCGAAGACGAGGGCGGTCAAGGTCGCCAGGGTGACCAGGACCAGCGTCTCCATCGCGTTCTGCCACTGCCCAAGGGAGATGATGACGAGGAAGGTGATGGCGGTCCCCAGCGCCAGCCTCCATGACTTGGCCATCCAGGCGATGAGTACGAAGACCACCACCATGATCAACGGGGGCACGGCCAGAAGCAGGTCTGCAAGAGTGTCATTGACCAGGGTTCCGGCCCTGGAGATCGCACTGAGGAAGCCGTGGAGGTGGTTCTGGATCCATACGATCAGGACCTCGACCGCGTTGCCCAGGGGAATCTTGGGAAGAGGAGTGTGTGCAGGAATCATCAGGCGTCGGCTCCTTCGGCCTCGGTGGTCTCACTGGCCTCGGCGGCCTGCTCGTCGGTGTACTCCACGGCCGGGCCGGCCGTGCCGTCCTGCGAGTCATCGTCAGGACCGGCTGTATCGGCGCTCGAGGCACCGTTGTCCTGGTTCTGCTCGCTGATGGCGGCCAGCAGGGTGACGCGCGGAATGACGCCGGAGATCCGTCCGTCGTCATCGACGACGACGATGGGGGCCGCGTGCTGTGCGGCGTGGGCGAACAGCTCGTTGACGGGAGTCGAGTGCGCCACGACCGGCATCTCGTGGATCGTGGACAGCGGGAGCACGTCGGAGCCCTCCTTCACCGCCCGAGCGACGTCGTCCTCCCAGACATACCCGAAGGGCGTGCGGTCGCGGTTCTGGACGAGCAGCCACGGCGGCTGGTTCTCCCGCAGGAGCTTGTGGGCGGCACGGGGGCTCCGGTCCGACCCCAGGACCGCGTACGGGGGCTCCGCGATGGAGCCGGCCGTCAGGACCCGGGTGCGATCGACGTCGGCCACGAACCGTGAGACGTAGTCGGAGGCGGGGTCGCGCAGGATCTCCTCGGCGGTGCCGACCTGCTCGACACGACCGTCACGCATCATGGCGATGCGGTCACCCAGCCGCATGGCCTCGTTGAGATCGTGGGTGATGAACAGGATCGTCTTACCGAGCTTGCCCTGGAGGTCGATGAGCTGATCCTGCATCTCCCGGCGGATGAGCGGGTCGAGGGCGGAGAAGGCCTCATCCATGAGAAGGATGTCGGTCTCGGCGGCCAACGCCCGGGCCAGACCGACCCGCTGACGCATTCCTCCCGAGAGCTCCCCGGGCTTGTATCCGCCCCACCCCTCGAGGCCGACCAGGGACAGGGCCTCCTTGGCCCGACTCTCGCGCTCGGAGCGACCCACGCCCTGGATCTCCAGGCCGTAGGCGGCGTTCTCCCCCACTGTCCGGTGCGGCAGGAGGGCGAAGTTCTGGAAGACCATGGAGACGCGCTCACGGCGCAGCTCGCGCAGCTTCGACTTCGAGACGTGCGCCAGGTCCTCACCGTAGAGGGTCATGTTGCCGGCCGTGATGGGCAGCAGGCCGTTGACCATGCGGATGAGCGTGGACTTCCCGAGCCCGACAGGCCCATGACGACGAAGATCTCACCCTTGTCGACGTCGAAGGAGGTGTCGATGACGGCCGCGGTCTGCCCCGACTTCCTCAGCTGGTCCCGCGTCTTGCCGGCCTTGAGCTTCTTGACGCCATCGGACGGTCGCCGCCCGAAGACCTTGTAGACATGGTTGGCCTCAATAACTTTCACAGCACTCCTCGCGTTCTAGCTCCTAGCCTGGCCGCGAGAGTCCGGAAGACGAGTTGTGAGAGCCGCTTCCGGGCCCCATGGCGGCTGCAGGCCCGTTTCATGGTGCTGCGGAGAGTTCATACGGTCAATTTGAAGGGACGAAGAATTCCGCGAAGTCGGCGGACTTCAGGCCTTGACACGCCTACGGGCGCGTCCGTGGCCACGCCCGCGGAACGGGGCTGGGCCCACCTGGCACGCACCGCTGCGCACCACCGCTCAGCAACACCGTGAATGCTTGAAATCACGACGAATACCGAGGAGCCGCCGGAGTCCTGCACCCCATGAGCAAGGACGATGCACATAACCAACAACATCAATACGTGCAACTGGACCCCCTCACGGCCTCACAATGTGATTATCATCTCACTTTAGTCCGCCGCTCGCTCCGCTCCGCGCCGGCACGGGTTGCTGGGTCCCCGAAACACCTCCCCCGCCCACCCAGAATCACTACGCTGAGACGCACGCCCGCGGTCCGCAGGGACAACCGGGGCACCGACGGAGGAGGAGACTGCCGTGCCGGCTGCAGGATGGATCCCGGCGGACGGCCCGACCTCCTGGGGGTCCCTCGGAGGTCCGGGTGCACACGGCCCCAAGGCCCACGCCGACGTGCGCATCTCGAACATGTCGCTCATCCTGCGCCACCTTCAGACGAGCCCCGCACTGTCGCGCACGCGCCTGACCCGAGAGACAGGGCTGTCCAAGGCGACGGTATCAACGTTGGTGGCCGAGCTGTGCTCCCGAGGACTGCTCATCGAGGAGGAGCCGGACCTGTCCGGCAACGTCGGCAGACCGAGCACGGGCCTGCGCACAGCCCCGCGCGCGGCAGCCGGGATAGGCCTGGAGATCAGCGGAGCCTCGCTGCTCCTGTCCATCGCGGACCTGACCGGGGAGGTCGTGCTGCGCCGCTCCGAGCTCGTCGGCGATGCCGAGCACCTGCCCGACCGGATGATCGAGCACGTGGCCGCCATGCTGTCCCACGCCCTGGACCAGCTGACGCGACAGGGGACGACGGTTCCGGGAATCGTCCTGGCCCAGCCCGGGATCATCGACTACACCGGCAACACCGTGCGCTACTCCTCCACCCTGGGGTGGCACGACATCCCCGTGGCGGACCGGGTGCGCGACGCAGTCGCCCGCCGCATGAACCCCAAGGACAGCGTGCCCACCATCACGCTGGAGAACGACGCCAGCTCGCCGCGCTGGCCACCTGATGAGCGCTACGCACAGACCGGGGTGCGCAACCTGCTCTACCTGTCTGGCGGCGAGGGGATCGGCGCCGGCATCATCTCCGACGGCCACCTCCTGCGCGGCTGGCTGGGCCTGACCGGCGAGGTCGGCCACATGCCCGTGGAGCCCGGGGGCCTGGCGTGCCGGTGCGGGCGGCGCGGCTGCTGGGAGACCCGTTCCGGCCTGCAGGCCCTGACCTCGGCGTACCCGCCTGGCGACGCGGTGCGCGACGAGACCACCTCCCTGGATGAGCGCATCGAGCTCCTGCGCCAGCGCTTCGACGCCGGAGACGCCAAACTCGCCCACAGGCTGGAGCTCTCCCAGCAGGGCGCTCGCGCGCGCCCTGGCGATCCTGACGGACGTCCTCAACCCCGAGGTGATCGTACTGTCGGGGTACCTGGCCGCCTTCGCCGACGTGTTCGTCTCCCCCACCACCTCCGCCCTGAAGGCCCGGTTGCTGGACCAGCGCGCCGCCGTGAGGCTGGAGACCGCCCATCTGGGTCAGTGGGCCTCGTCGTACGGGTGCGGCCCTGGTGGCACTGGAGTCCGTGCTCGACAACCCCACCCTGGTCGACCTCAGGCCCACCTCCTAGCCGTCACCAGGCATATCGACCACCTCGCCAGTAGCGGACGGGCGCCGCATGCTGTAGTTTGTTCGGAGTTCAGACTATTCAGCCCGAAGGAGTGCTGATGTCTCTCCAGACCCAGCCCGTCTCACCGCTCCCCTCCCAGATGGGGGGACGCCTCACCCTGCCGATCCAGACCGGCATGGATGCGGAGATCCGCCGCCTCATCGCCCGCCTGGGTGCCGACGCCGTGCGGAACTCCGACGGCACCGAGCTGCCCGACATCGTCTCGGAGCTGGCCACCAAGGTCTACGCCACCTACTTCGTGGGACGCGGCGACAACGCCTGGGCCGACGCCCACCCCGAGGAGGCCACCCGGATCTTCCTCATGTCCGACCGGGTCGCCGCCACCGCCGACGGCCCCGTGAGCATCGACCTGCTGGCCTCCTGGTTCGCCGACCAGGTCCGCCCCGACACCGGCTGCGACGTCTCGCGCTGGTGGCAGGCCCACGACCGCACCACCGGCCAGGAGCTGCCCGCTTCCGCGTGGGGAATCGAGGCCGACGGGCGCACGGTCACCGTGCACGAGGCCATCGCCGGGCACGTCTACACCGTCAGCTTCCTGGCGGTCCAGACCTGGGACCCCACCCAGATGTACAACTACCTCACCAACGGCTGGGCACGATGATCCCCACCCACGTCAGGGAGAAGCCCTTCGACGTGCGCCACGAGGCTACGTGGTCACACGTGCGCACCCACCTGAGTTCCTGGCTCTCCACGCACCCCGAGGTGGACGTGGTCCGCTTCACCACCTTCTTCTACCACTTCACCCTCGTCTACGGAGCCGACGCCACCGAGCGCTACGTCGACTGGTTCGGCTACTCCGCCTCGGTGAGCGTCCCCGCCCTGGAGGCCTTCGAGGAGGAGCGCGGCTACCGCCTGACCGCCGAGGACTTCGTCGACGCCGGCTACTACAACTCGCCCTTCCGGGTTCCCACCCGCGCCTTCCGCGACTGGATCGACTTCCAGCAGCGCTTCGTCTGCTCCCGGGTGCGAGAGCTGACCGACGCCGTCCACGCCCAGGGCAAGGAGGCGATGATGTTCCTGGGCGACAACTGGATCGGCACCGAGCCCTACGGCGAGCACTTCGCCACCACCGGCCTCGACGCCGTCGTCGGCTCCGTCGGATCGGGGGCGACCTGCCGGATGATCGCCGACATCCCGCACGTGCGCTACACGGAGGGCCGCTTCCTGCCGTACTTCTTCCCCGACGTCTTCCACCCGGGCGGCGACCCCGTCACCGAGGCCAACCGCAGCTGGCTGGAGGCCCGGCGCGCCATCGTGCGCTCCCCCCTGGACCGGATCGGCTACGGCGGCTACCTGTCCCTGGCCGTCGAGCACCCCGACTTCATCGACCGCGTCGAGCAGATCGTCGCGGAGTTCCGCGCCATCCACGAGCGTTCCGCGGGGCTGCGGCCGCTGACCCCCGGCTTCAAGGTCGCGGTCGTCAACTCGTGGGGCCGCCTGCGCTCCTGGATGACGCATATGGTCGCGCACGCGCTGTGGTACCGCCAGACCTACACCTACCTGGGGGTCCTCGAGGCACTGTCGGGTCTGCCGGTGGACGTGGAGTTCCTGTCCTTCGACGACGTGCGCGCCGGCCTGGCCCCGGACGTGAAGGTCCTCATCTGCGCGGGCGCCGAGGGCACCGCCTTCTCCGGGGGCGAGCAGTGGGACGGATGCGGAGCTGGTGGCCGCGGTCAGCTCCTTCGTCACCGCAGGCGGGGGCCTCATCGGGGTGGGGGCTCCCAGTGCCCACCCCGCTCACGGGGTCACCTTCCAGCTCGCCGACGTCCTGGGCGTCGACCGCGAGGTCGGCTGGGGCCTGAGCACGCGCCGTCGTCCTCCCGACGTGCAGGAGCACTTCATCACCCGGGACCTGACCGGCGGCCTCGACGACGGCGAGGGCACCCGCGACGTCGTCGTCACCAGCCCCGGTACCCAGGTGCTCGACGCCGCGGACGGCCAGGTCCGTCTCGCGGTCCACGAGCTGGGTCGGGGCAGGGCGGTGTACGCCACGGGACTGCCCTACAGCGCCCAGAACTCGCGGCTGCTGCACCGGGCCGTCTTCTGGGCCGCGGGCCGTCAGGAGGAGTTCTCCGACTGGGCGGCCCTCGACCCCAGGGTGGAGGTGGCCGCCTACCCCGATGGCCGCACCACCCTCGTCATCAACAACTCCCTGGAGCCCGTCACCACGACGGTGCCGACGCCCCAGGGCCCCCGGACGGTCCGTCTGGAGGAAGGAGGACACCAGTGGCTCACCGCTGCGTCGCAGTGAGCACCCCTGTTCCACATCCACTCCCCACTCACGGGCGCGCACCGACGACGCCGGCAACACCATGTCATCACCCCACCGCGCCCCCGCCCCTTCCGGCAGAAGCCGGGCCTTTTCAATGACGAAGAAGGAAGATCCCATGAAGAAACACGCACTGGCCGCCTCGCTGCTCGCCTTCGCGATGCTCACCGCGGGCTGCTCGGCCACGACCGGCTCGTCCGGCTCGTCCTCATCCGGCGGCGTCATCCGCTACCTGCACCGCCTGCCCGACGGCGAGGGGATGACGAAGGTCAACGACATCGTGGCCCGCTGGAACTCCGAGCACCCCGACATGAAGGTCGAGGCCACCAAGTTCGACGGCAAGGCCGCGGACATGAACGTCAAGCTGGAGAACGACGTCAAGGCCGGAACCGGCCCCTGCCTGGCGCAGGTCGGCTACGCCGAGATCCCCAAGCTCTACACCTCCGGCCTGCTGACCGACGTGTCCTCCCAGGCCGAGAAGTACAAGGACCACTTCTCCGAGGGGTCGATGTCGCTGATGACCGTGGGCAAGACGGTTGTCGGCCTGCCGCAGGACTCCGGTCCGCTGGTCTACTTCTACAACAAGGCCGCCTTCGACCAGCTCGGGCTGAAGCCGCCCACCACGAGCGCCGAGCTGGCCGAGGTCGCCAAGAAGGCGGCGGAGCAGGGCAAGTACGCCCTGGCCTTCGAGCCCGATGAGGCCCCCAACACTCTTGCGGGCCAGGCGGCGGCGGCCGGCGCCCAGTGGTTCAGCGCTGAGAACGACAAGTGGAAGGTCAACGTCTCCAGCCCGGAGACTGCCAAGGTCTCCTCCTTCTGGCAGGGGGTCCTGGACTCCAAGTCGGCCCTCGTGGCCAACCGCTGGGACGACGCCTTCGGCAAGGCGCTCGTCGACCAGCAGCTCATCGGCACCATCGGCGCAGCCTGGGAGGGCGCGCTCCTGGCCGACACCATGAAGGACTCCCCCAACGCCGGGTCCTGGGCGGTCGCCCAGCTGCCCGCCTTCGGGGACAAGGCCATGTCCGGTCCCGACGGCGGATCCGGCGTGGCCGTCCTCAAGGGCTGCTCCAACCCCGAGGGGGCCATGGCCTTCAACGACTGGTTCAACACCCAGGTCGATGACCTGGCCACCCAGGGACTGGTCCTGACCGCGAAGGCCCCGGTGAAGACTCCGCAGACCATCTCCACCTTCTTCGGTGGCCAGGACGTCTACGCCGAGTTCACCAAGGCCAACGCGGCCGTGAACTCCAAGTTCGGCTTCATGCCGACCTGGCCCTCCCTGGCGGACCCCATGACCAAGGCCGCCGAGGCGGCCGGGAAGGGGACCGGCAAGGTCGATGACATCTTCCAGGCGGCCCAGAAGACCTCTGTCAGCTCCCTGAAGGACGCCAACCTGCCCGTCGCCGAGTAGGCGGTCGAGCACGACCCACGGGCAGCCACCGGCACCACGATCGAAGTGAGAGCATCATGAGCACGACGACAACGACAACGGGCGGTTCCTCCTCCCCCTCGTCACCGGATCGAGAACAGGCCTCTCCCGCCATCCGCACCACCTCGTTGCGAAAGCGCAGGGAGGCCCGGGCGGGTATCGGGTTCGTGGCCCCGTTCCTGGCCATGTTCGCCGTCGTCTTCCTCATTCCGATCGTGGTGTCGGTCTACCGGTCCTTCTTCCGCGACGTCGCCTCGGGCTCGGACCTCTACGGCGGCGGGGAGAAGGTGAGCACCTTCGTCGGCCTGGACAACTACGTCCAGGCGGCGGGGCAGCCCGCCTTCTGGAAGGGACTGGGGACGGGTCCTGCTGTTCGGCGTGGTCCAGGTCCCGGTCATGATCCTGGCGGCCCTCGCCCTGGCGCTGGTGCTCGACTCCCTCCTGGTCAGGCGGGTGACGGTCTTCCGCCTGGGCTTCTTCCTGCCCTACGCGATCCCCGGGATCGTGGCCGCGATCATGTGGCTCTACATGTACAACCCCAGCTTCTCCCCCATCAATGAGCTGCTGGGACTGGTGGGCCTGAAGGTGGACTTCTTCGGAAGGAACATCATCTTGTGGTCCATGGCCAACATCACGACGTGGACCTTCACCGGGTACAACATGCTCATCTTCCTGGCGGCGCTGCAGTCCGTGCCCCGCGAGCTCTACGAGGCCGCCCGCATCGACGGGGCCACCGGGTGGCAGATCGTCCGGCGCATCAAGATCCCCATGGTCCGTTCCGCCTCGCTGCTGGCGGTTCTGCTCTCCATCATCGGGACCGTGCAGCTGTTCAACGAGCCCACCGTCCTGTACAGCCAGAACCAGTGGATGGGGCTGGACTACACGCCGATGATGATGGCCTACAACTCGATGACCGGTGCGCTCTCACCGTCCGGCTCGGGCCCGGCATCCGCGGTCTCCGTCCTCATCGCCCTGGTGGCCGGTGCCCTGGCCGCCCTCTACGCCCTCGTGCAGAACAGGATCGACAAGTGAAGCCCACCGACACTCCTCGCTCGCTGCGCCCGTCGGTCCCCGCACGGGCCGTGACCATCGCGGTCCTGGTCATCGTCCTGGCCTACATGCTCGGCCCGGTCTACTGGCTCATCGTCTCCTCCACCAAGTCCAACTCGGACCTGCTGACCTCCTCCGGGTGGTGGTTCTCCGGCCACAACAGCTTCTCCGCCAACTACAGCGCGCTCATGAGCTGGACCCAGGGGCTCTTCTGGCGCTGGATCCTCAACTCGCTGCTCTACTCGAGCGTCGCCGGGGTGCTGGGCACGCTCCTGTCGGTCGCCGCCGGCTACGGCCTGGCGAAGTTCGAGTTCGCGGGGCGGGGCGCCGTCCAGGTCGTCATCCTCTCCGGCCTGCTCATGCCCATCGCGCTGCTGACCATCCCGCTGTACCTGGTCCTCGATGCCGTTCACCTGACCAACACCGTCTGGTCGATCATCCTGCCGTGCTCGGTCAGCCCCTTCGGGGTCTTCCTGGGCCGCGTATACGCCGACTCCTCGGTGCCCAACGAGATCATCGACTCCGCGCGCATCGACGGGGCCAGCGAGATCCGTATCTTCTTCACCATCGTGCTGCGGCTGCTGGCGCCGGCGATGGTGACCATCTTCCTGTTCATCTTCGTGGCGACCTGGAACAACTTCTTCCCTGCCGCTGATGACCATCAACTCCGCCGAGCTCAAGCCCGTCACCCTGGGGCTCTACGGGATGTCGACCTACTTCAACCCTCAGTACGGGGCGCTCCTCCAGGGCGCTCTCCTGGGCGTCATCCCCCTGATCGTGCTGTTCCTGGGCCTGCAGCGCTTCTGGCAGTCCGGCCTGGCCGCCGGCGCCGTCAAGGGCTGAGTCCCTCCCGTCCCCAACGCCCATCCCTCCCCCTCATCCACCTCGCCGCCCCGTCCCGGGCAACGGCGCCTCAGCAGAGGAACCACCATGATCCACTTCGGCACCGGCGGCTGGAGAGCCGTGATCGGCGACGAGTTCACCCGCGCCAACGTCAGGCTCCTGACCCAGGGGGCTGGCCAACCGCATCCTTCAGGAGGGCACGGCCGAGCAGGGTGTCGTCATCGGCTACGACCGCCGCTTCCCTGTCCGACACCGCCGCCTGGTGGGCCATCGAGGTGCTCGTCGGCAACGGCATCCGGGTCACCCTCATCGACCGCCCTCCCCGACCCCCCACCACCATGTGGACGGTGCGCCGCCTGGGGGCCGCGTACGGGATGGCCGTGACCGCCTCCCACAACCCGGCCCTGTACAACGGCATCAAGATCTTCCTGCCCGGCGGCCGCGACGCCGACCTGGGGGTCACCGACGAGCTCACCGCCTCCGTGCAGGGCCTGACGGATACGGACGTGCGCAGCGTCGAGCCCCATGAGGCCCCCTCCAGCGAGCTCGTCACCATCCAGCGCTCCATCAACTGGTACCTGGACGCCATCATCGACAAGCTCGACACCGAGACCATCCGCCACGCCCACATGCACATCGTGCTGGACCCCATGTTCGGGGTCTCCGAGACGAGCCTGCAGACGATCCTGCTGACCGCCCGCTGCCAGGTGGACGTCATCCACGACCGCCACGACCCCCTGTTCGGGGGCCGCATGCCCTCACCCACCGAGGGGACCGTCACCACTCTGCGCAACGCCGTCGTCGAGTCCGGAGCGGACCTGGGCATCGCCACCGACGGGGACGCGGACCGCCTGGGAATCATCGACGACACCGGCGCCTACCTCACCCCCAACCAGGTCCTGGTCCTGCTCTACGACTACCTGCTGACCCGCAAGGGCTGGTCGGGGCCGGCCGTGCGCAACATGTCCACCACCCACCTGCTGGACCGGGTCGCGGCCGCCCACGGGCAGGTCTGTCACGAGGTGCCCGTCGGCTTCAAGTGGATCAGTGCCAAGATGGCCGAGACCGGGGCCGTCATCGGGGGCGAGTCCTCCGGGGGCCTGACCGTGCGCGGTCACATCCCCGGCAAGGACGGGGTCTACGCCGGCTCCCTGCTGGTCGAGGCGGTGGCGGCCTCGGGCAAGAGGCTCTCCGAGCTCTACGCCGACATCGTGGCCCGCTACGGTGAGCTCGTCATGGTGGAGAACGCCTACGGCTTCACCTCCGAACGGCGCGCCGAGCTGGAGGAGCGCATCTTCGACACCCAGGACCTGCCCGCCTTCGCCCACGACGTCGAGCGCGTCTCCTGGGAGGACGGCTGCAAGGTCTACTTCACCTGCGGAGGCTGGGTGACGATCCGCTTCTCGGGCACCGAGCCGCTCCTGCGGGTCTTCGCCGAGATGCCCACCGGTGACGAGGCCCGGGCCACCGCGGCCGCCGTCGCGAGCCACTACGGACTGAACGCCTGAGACGGGCAGGAGGAAGGATCCCATGAGAGACGCGATCACTGACACGATGACCGCCGTTGCGACTGAGACGGGGAGCGACGCGGCGGGCCTGAGACGGGGACGACGCGGCAGGCCGCACCCGTGTCGCCGTCGTCCTGGCCCGGGGCTGGGCACACGCATGCGGGCGAGCAGCGCGGCCGGCTCCGGCCTGACCTCCCAGCAGGCCACGGCCGCGGCCAGCGGCTACAAGGCCCTCATGCCCATCGGCGAGCACCGGCTCATCGACTACAGCCTCTCGGCCCTGGCCGACGCCGGGATCGAGCGGGCGGTCCTGGTCGTCGGCCCCGAGCACGAGGACTTCCGCCGCCACATCGACTCCCTGGAGCGCACCCGGCTCACCATCGACCTGGCAGTCCAGGTCAACCCCTTGGGGACTGCCGACGCCGTCCTGTCCGCCGAGGCGGCCGTCGGGCGAGGAGTCCTTCCTCATGGTCAACGGGGACAACTACTACCCCCGCCGGGTGCTGCGCGACCTGGCCCGTCACCGGGGCAACGCCCTGGCCGGTTTCGACCGCGCCGCCCTGGTGGCCGAGTCCAACATCCCGCCGAGCGGATCGCCGCCTTCGCCATCGTGCGCGCCCGCGACGGTGCGCTGGAGGAGATCGTGGAAAAGCCCACTGCGGAGGTGGTCCGGGCCGCCGGAGCCCACGCCCCGGTGTCGATGAACGCCTTCCGGTTCACCCCTGAGATCTTCGCCGCCTGCCGGCGGATCGCCCCTCGCCGCGCGGCGAGCTGGAGATCGTCGACGCCGTGCGCGCCCCTGCCCGGTCCGGTCTGGGTCCTGGCGGCAACCGGGAGGGGTCCTGGACCTGTCGCGGCGTGAGGGACATCCGCGAGGTCGAGGCCCGCCTGTCCGGGACGGAGGTGTCGCTGTGAGTGAGGGAACGCACGGGGCGATGAGTGAGATGCCCGAGGAGACCGCCTGGCGGGTGCCCGGACGCGTCGAGGTCCTGGGCAAGCACACCGACTACGCCGGCGGCTCGGTCCTGGTCGGCGCCGTCGACCGGGCGATCACGGCGCGGGCGCGCCGCGTGGAGGGGTCGCCAGGGTCCCTGACCGCCACCACGGACGGGCGGCGATCCGGTCACTCTGCGTGCCGGGGTGGCCCCGGGCCTGGAACCGGGCCACTGGGGCCGCTACCTTCACACGGTGCTGGACCGCCTCACCCTCAACTTCGGGAAGGGCGCCGCGGCCCACCTGTCCATCTCCTCGGACCTGCCGCCGGCCTCCGGGATGAGCTCGTCCTCCGCACTGGTGTGCGCCACGGCCCTGGCCCTGGCCTCCCTCAACGGCTGGGACGAGGGATCCCCGGTGGATCAAGGCGATGCCCGACCGCCTGTCCCCTGGCCGGCTACCTCGCCGCCGTGGAGGGCGGGCGGGCATGGCGGGACCTGCCGGGGAACCAGCGGGGTGGGTACCCGTGGAGGGAGCGAGGACCACACCGGCATGCTGTGCGGTACCCGGGACCGGCTGCTCCTGGCCGAATTCGACCCGATGCGCGTCGAGCGGACCATCTCCTTCCCCTCCCAGTGGGCGCTCGTCGTCGGCGTGAGCGGGGTGCTGGTCCACAAGACCGGTGCGGCACTGGAGGACTACAACCGTGGGCCGAGCACCGTCCAGACGGTGCTGGCCAGGTGGAACGAGACCACCGGGCGCGCCGATGCCTCCCTGGCCGGTGCGGTCAGGCACCTGGTCGGGGACGCCACCGGCGAGCAGGCGGCCGGCGATCCCGCCCTGAAGGACCTGCTGAGGGCTGTGCGACCCCGGCTACGAGAGGCAGCGGATCGAGCAGTTCCTCATCGAGTCCCTCGTCCTGGTTCCCGAGGGCGCCCGGCTGATCGCCGCGGCCGACCCCGGCGTCGGCGAGGCCCTTGAGCGCTCCCAGGAGCTGGCCGACCGGGGCCTGTGCAACCAGGTGCCGCAGACCCGGCTCATGGTGTCACTGGCCCGTGAGGCGGGCGCCATCGGCGCCTCCTCCTTCGGTGCCGGGTGGGGCGGATCGGTGTACGCCCTGGTTCGGGCCGATGAGGCCGAGGGCTTCGCCGCGCAGTGGCTCCGGGCCTACCGGGACCGCGAGCAGGGCGCCGAGCAGGCAGCGGTGATCGTGACCAGGCCGGGGCCGGGGCCTGCCGGCTGCTCTGAGTGCCCCAGTGCCCCGACCGGCCGGGCTCACACCGCGTCGCGGGTGACGGGGCAGGTCATGCAGTGCGAGCCGCCGCGGCCGCGCACGAGCTCGACACCGGGGGTCTCGACGACCTCGATGCCGGCCTTGCGCAGGGGCGTCGTTGGCGCGCTGGTTGTGGGCGTAGCCGATGACGCGCCCGGGCGCCAGGGCCACGACGTTGCAGGAGTCCCGGGCGAGCTCGCGCAGGGCCTCGGCCTCGTCGGAGGCACCGGGACTGATGACGCGGAAGGAGTCGATGCCGGCGGCGCGGGCGAGGACCGCATCCATCTGAGAGCCGTCGTGGACCGTCACCTTGAGGGCCCGCCCGGCCGCTCCGGGCTCGATCTCCACGGTGGTGACCTCGGTGAAGCCGGGGAAGCGCAGGTAGGTGTCGGGGCTGACCATCGTCATGAGGGTGTCCAGGTGCATGACGGCCTCGAGCTGGGTGTAGAAGGCGGCGTCGGGCATGTGGACGCCGATGACCCGGTCGGCCACACCGGCAGCGAAGAGCTGGGAGGGCCAGGCGCTCCACGCCGGCGGCGGTGGAGCGGTGAGTGAGACCCATGACGAGGGTCCGGTTGCCCAGGATCTGGAAGTCTCCGCCCTCGATGGTCGAGGGCGGCCGAGACCCGCCCCTCCTCGCGCCACAGGCGAGCGTCCGGGCCGTCGGAGCCTGCGAGCTCGGCCAGGCGCGGGGCGAAGGCCGGGTGGTAGCGGTAGACGGCCTCGTAGCCGATGGCCTCACGCCGACGCGGCTCCAGGGCCATGGAGTTGACCGAGACCCCGCCGTAGAGCCAGGCGGAGGCATCACGGGTGAAAGAGCAGGGTTGGGCAGGGGGTGACGACGAACTGGCCCTCCAGGGTGGACAGGTAGGGTGGAGGAGAACAGGTCGCGCCCGTCGGATGAGCTGAGGCGCTCACGCAGCTCGGCGCGGGTGATACCACTCAGGAGTACCTCGGCGAGGTCGGCGTCAGGTAGGGACTGGAAGTAGTCGATGAGCAGCTCGGAGGCCGAGACGCCGACGACGTCGGGGCCGACGGCCTCGTCCAGGACCAGGCGGCGGGCCTCGGGGACGGCCAGGACCTCGGTGAACAGCTCGCGGAAGTCGTGGACGATGACGCCCTCGGAGCGCAGGATCGCGGTGAAGGCGTCGTGCTCGGCCTGGGCCCGGGGAATGTTGAGGGCGTCGTCGAAGAGCAGGGAGTCGGCGTTGATGGGGGTCAGGCGGGCGATCTCCCCACCGGGACGGTGGACGATCACCTCGCGTAGGGCACCGGTCTCGGAGTCGACTCGCCCCCCGCCCTCGGCAACGGGGATGAAGGTGCGGCTGGCGGTCTCACCGGTGTGTGTCATAGGGCACAGCGTAGTCGGAGGCCAGGGGTGTCTCCGCCCGGTCGCCGGCAGGAATGGTCCGCACCGCCGCCGTTGCCCGCCATCGACGGCTTTTGTTGAGCGAAGAATCAATCGGGACGGCGAAGAACGCAGTTGTCGCAAACCACAGGAATGGTAAGATAAATTGTTCATAACATCCCCCAAGACAGGAGTTCCCTCCATGAAATCCGTTGTCCGCATCTCCCTGGTCGCCCTCCTCATGGCGGGCTTCGCCGCGCCGGCCAGCGCCACACCAGCCTCGACACCCGTGAAACATAACGACTCACCGACATTCATGGGAAGGGCCTACAACGACTGGTGCCTCCTCTTCCCGCCCGCCCCAGCATGCAGCCGCTCAAAGTTCTGGTCCTAGAATCATTGACTCTTGAGGTGTTTGCTCCTACGGCAGAGCCCTGCAGGAGCAAACACCCTTGAGTTCATTAAAGGCAATCCCACCGTCAGCCACTACATAACCAAAAGCCGGTCGTTAATTTATTTCTAGAATGCAGAGAACGAGTCTCCTCTCCATCTTTTGGGTGCGGTACAACCGATTTATGCCGCACTTGCGGAGAGTTACACTACTGCTCACCGCCTCACTTGTCACACTCCTCAACCTACAAACCCTCCTCACTTCACCCGATCGAATTTCAGTAACCTATGAAGTACTGCAGATCTTCACATTCATAATTTATATTTACATCAAAAAACGCTCTGTCGGCATGCTGGGATTCACAGCAGTACTAATCCCATCTTTCACGTCACCGAACATACACCCCTCATGGGGATGGATCCTCGTCTACGCCATCATAGTCGACCTTATTGCAACAGACAGGATTCGCCTAGCGATCCTTGAATTCTCGATCCTATTTTCTGTTCAGTTACTCGGCGAATATTCATTTGATGACCTCATGGCCCCAACCATTCTTTGGGGGCTCATATGCTCGAGCATTGGCATTATTCTTCGACGAGCCAAAGACCGACTGGAGGAGATGCAGCGAGAGGCGGAGCGTTCCAAGGAGATCGCCGCCAAGCTCATTCAGCAGCTGCGCCGCGACATCGCAGACAGCCTCCATGACGACCTGGCCGCCGACCTCACCCGTATGCTCATCATCTCCCGCTCCATCAGGCTTCCCCACGGCGATGACCGCGACCGCATCCTCGATCTGCAGGACCGGACCCAGCAGGCCCTCGCCCACCTGCGCCTGCTCATCCACAACCTCGCCGTCTCCCAGGGGCTGCCCAAGGAGGAGCCCACCCTTCAGGAGATCGTCGACTCCAGCGCCTCCACGCTGGCTCAGCGCGAGATCGTCCTGGACGCCGACCTCGACGGCATCGAGAGGATCCCGGCGCTGCACCGCTCCGAGCTCGGTCGGCTCCTGGTCGCCTTCATCCGCGAGAACACCCTCAACGCCCTCAAGTACAACTCCCCCCACGATCTTGTCTCCCTCTTCGTGGAGCAGGAGCAGGACACCCTCTTCATCAGCTTCAGCTCGCCCTGGCATGATCAGAAGGTGCCCGAGGAGATGCACGGGGGATACGGTTTATGGGCCCTCCAGGACCGGTTCGAGAATGCCGGGGGCTCCTTGAGCTCGAACCGGATCGGAGCCTCCTGGACCGTTCTCGCCAGCCTCCCCTGGAACGAGATCGCCACACCAACAACTAATGCGAGATCCCTCATGTCGCCACCGGACGGAGCCGCTTATGCCTAGTCACACCCTGCGTTCCCTGCGAGTCCTCATCGTCGATGACGACCCGCTCATTCGCACCACCTTCGCCGAACAGCTCGACTCACAGCGGGCCATTACCGTCGTCGCCGCCGCCTCCGGTGGACGGCAGGCCATCAGCCTGCTCATGACCGGGCAGCAGCCCGTCGACGTCGTCCTGCTGGACAGCGACATGCCGGATATGGACGGCGCCCAGACCGCCAGAGCGATCTACGAGCGCTTCCCCAGGATGCCCATTGTCATGTTCACCGTCTTCAGCCGCGACGAGATGCTCACCGACGCCCTGGCCGAGGGCGTCAACGGCTTCATCACCAAGGACGAGAGCACGGAGAACGTCGCTGCGGCGCTGCTGCGCGCCAGCCGCGGCGAGCCCGTCATGTCCTTGCGCCCCACGAAGATGCTCGTCGACGCCTACCAGTCCGAGCAGAAACGCGCCACCGCGGAGGCCCGCATCCAGGAGCTGGTCAACGAGCTGCCGCCCCGCCTCCAGGACATCTACACCTGCCTCCTGGAGGGTCTGACCAACCGGCGCATCGCCCGCAAGCTCGGCATCTCCGAGAACACCGTGCGCATCTACGTCTCCGAGGTCCTCCACCGCCTCGGCCACACCTCGCGCACTGAGCTCATCGCCGCAGCCCTGGGGAAACTAGGGGGCCACGACGACCACAACCGGCACCTGGGGCGGGACGAGCCCCCGGCACCCCTACGCTGAGGCCATGAACGCCACCACCACCACCCGTTGCCCGCGCCGCGTCTCGGAGATCTTTCACCCCCGCTCGCTGGCGGGAGGTGCCCGGCTTCCCCCACGCCGAGGCCGGCACGGACACCTCCCAGCAGCGGACGGAGGCCCTCACGGACATCACCTACCACAGGGGCTGCGTCCGGGGCGAGGACGGCATCTGGCTCCAGGACCTGCCGGTGGTCCGTGTGGCCTTCAACCGGCCCGAGGTGCGCAACGCCTTCCGCCCCCGCACCGTCGACGAGCTCTACCGGGTCCTGGACCACGCGCGCATGAGCGGCGACGTCGGCGCCGTCATCCTCACCGGCAACGGCCCCTCTCCGCGCGACGGCGGCTGGGCCTTCTCCTCCGGCGGCGACCAGCGCATCCGCGGCCGGGACGGCTACCGCTACGAGCGGGAGACCACCCCGACGCATCACAGGAGCCCCCGACTGCCGCCGGCAGGACCGACGACCACGCCTACAGCCACGAGGCGGACGTCGCCGCCGCCCAGGCCCGCCTCGACACCGCGCGGGCCGGTCGGCTCCACATCCTGGAGGTTCAGCGCCTCATCCGCACCATGCCCAAGGCCGTCATCGCCGCCGTTCCGGGCTGGGCCGCCGGCGGCGGTCACAGCCTCAACGTCGTGTGCGACCTGTCGCTGGCCTCGATCGAGCACGCACGCTTCAAGCAGACCGACGCTGATGTCGGCAGCTTCGACGCCGGCTACGGCTCCGCGCTCCTGGCCCGCCAGGTCGGAGACAAGCGCGCCCGCGAGATCTTCTTCCTGGCCCGCACCTACGACGCCGTCACCGCCGAGCGCTGGGGCGTCGTCAATGAGGCGGTCCCCCACGCCGAGCTCGAGGAACGGGCCCTGGAGTACGCGGCCACCGTCGCGGGCAAGTCCCCGCAGGCCATCCGCATGCTCAAGCTCGCCTTCAACCTGGCCGACGACGGCCTGGCCGGCCAGCAGGTCTTCGCCGGTGAGGCCACGCGTCTGGCCTATATGACCGACGAGGCCGTCGAGGGGCGCGACGCGTTCCTTCAGCGCCGCACCCCCGACTGGTCACCCTTCCCGTACTACTTCTGACCCTGGGCCGTCATTGCTATCGCACCCGAGAACTCACGGTCGATATAGTCGAGGACATTCAGAATCATGCCGGGTGACCCGGATCAGAGAGAATATCCTGAGAAAGAGTTCATGCTCCCGGAATTCTCCGCAGACTCCTACCGAAGCGGAAAAAGAAGGCTCATTGTTTTCCGTTTATCGCGGCGACGACGGCCCTCGCTGAGCAGCGCTTCCGCCAGACCTCAGGAAACCCTGGAATGACGGGAGATCCCCTCAGAGACACTGACATCCATCAGCATTGGGGTCAGCCCCTTCAGAGCGACTTCACTGTTATCTACCTCACACTCCGGGTGCTCGTGCCGCCCCGTCACCCGTCGGCCCGCGCTAGGCGGAGTCCCCGGTGGGGCCGGCCGAGGGTCCGAGGGACGGCGAGCCGGTCGCGGTGCCGGTCTGGCCGGCGTCCTCACTCACCCGCAGGGTGACCAGGGGCGGCGTCGTCGGCCGAGCCGAGCCGCCGGCCGGCTCCATGGTGATGACGATCTGCTGGCCGGGCTTGGGCATGATGTCGAGGAAGGAGAAGCCGGCCTCCTCCCGGGGGTCGTAGACGCCCAGCGAGGTGGTTGTCTCCCCCTCTTTGAGCCAGACCTGGAGGCTGCGCCCGCCGGCGGACTCCTTCATGGCGGCAGGCAGGGTCAGCGCGGTCATGCTCATGTCCCGGGACCAGGTGAGGGTCGCGACGTGTCCGTCGGGCATCGTGTCGGTCACCCGCTGGACGTCCTGGGCCTGGTTGAGGTGGGCGTAGTGCTGGGTCGGTGCCATGGAGTTCTTCATGGAGTCCATGGCCTCATTGACCGCGCCCCGCGCGCTCCAGCGCCCCACACCGATGCCGACGCCGAGCAGGACCACCGCGGCGGCGGCCCGCAACAGGCCGGTGCGCCAGGCCGAGCGGCGTCGGCGGTGCGCATCGAGGCTGACGACGGAGGAGTCCACCGAGTCGCGGTCACTGCCGCCATCGCTGCCACCGGTGGCCTCACCGACATCACCAGAGCCCTCCTCCGCAGTGCCGCCGGTGGCCTCATCGGCCTGCTCCGTCCGAGGCTCGCGAGCAATGGCCTCCAGAAGGGAGGCGCGGATCGCGGCCGGCGGGGTCACGGGCCGCAGCGAGGCCCCCAGCAGGGCGGCCGTCTCCGAGTCGAGCTCGTCGTCGAAGAGCTCGACGTCATCTCCACTCCGCGCGCCGTCGAGCCCCTCGGCGGCCTGCGCATCGGCGCCGCCGTTGACGGCGTCCTCGTGAGTCCTGTCACGGTCGCTCATGACTGCACCCCCAGCTCTCGTCGTAACCGTGCCATTCCATCCCTGATGCGGGTTTTTGACCGTTCCCAGCGGCGTGTCCGTACGGCGGGCGATCTCGCGATGGGTCAGGCCCGTGAAGTAGGCCAGCTCGATGGTGGAGCGGTAGGGCTCCCCCACCGCCTCGAGCGCCCGGTGCACCTGCTCGCCCACGAGTCTGTCCTCGACCTGCTGGACCGTCTGGTCGACGTCGGGCATGTAGTCATGCCATCGGCTCTCCCGGTCCCGGGAGGACTGGGAGGAGCGGACCCGGTCGATGGCCCGGCGCCTGGCCATGGTCACCAGCCAGGCCCGGACGCTGCCCCGCGCCTGGGAGTAGGAGCCGGCCGTGCGCCACACCTCGAGGAAGACCTCCTGGAGAACCTCCTCGCTCTGGGCGCGGTCGACGACGATCTGCAGGATCAGCGCGAACAGTCGGGAGGACCAGGTGTCGTAGAGGCGGGCGAAGGCGTCGGCGTCACCGTCGGCCACCTGCGCGATCCACTCCCTCTCAGAGCCGGTGGAACTGCTGCTTGTCACAGGGGAATGGTAGGCGAGTCCACGGGCGGAGACGGTGCGCGTCCCGGTCCGCGCCTCCAGCGTCGCCAGGCTCATCGCACCGTCTCCTGGGTCGTCCCTGCCCTCACCGTCGGGTCACCCGAAGGTGAAGGAGTACAGCTGCAGCCCGGGCGAGGCCTCCAGCTCGAGCTCACCTGATCCCGCCTCGTCGGTACGGACCAGCTCCATCCCGTTGGGCACGCCTGAGACGTGGGTGGTGCGGGTCTTCCCGTTGACCGTCCAGGTCAGGTCCCCCTCGCCGGAGACGACGAGGTTGACCTGCTTGCCGCGGTAGGACAGGCGCAGGCGGCCCTTGCCCTCGGCCGGGGCGATGGACTGCGGCTCCACCTTCCACGTGCCGTCCAGGGCGAAGGTGTCGGCCTGGAGGCGGGAGGGGAACGAGAAGGCGCGCTGCCCCTTCTGGAGGGTCCCCTGCGCGAAGCCGGAGGCACGGTCCGATCCCAGGTAGGTCTCGGGGGTGCGGGGGCTGTTGGTACCCGCGTCGTCGTTCGCCTCGGAGAAGACGGGGGCGGGAAGGGTCACCTTCGGGATTGGCCTGCGTGAGCAGCTCGCGGACGAGCTTCTCCGTGGCGGCCTCTCCGCCCTCACCGACGTGGGTCTGGCGGACGTTGCCCTGGGCGTCGGCCAGGTAGTGGGCGGGCCAATAGTGGTTGTCGAAGTTGGTCCAGGTGGTCAGGTTGGAGTCGACGGCCACGGGGTAGGTGATGCCGAGGCTCTTCACGCCGCCGCGCACGTTGTCCACCTCCTTCTCGAAGGCGTACTCCGGGGAGTGGACGCCGATCACCTGCAGGCCGGAGGCGGCGTAGGTCTCGTGCAGCTTCTCGATGCCGGGGATCGAGCGCTGGCAGTTGATGCACGAGTAGGCGAAGAAGTCGACCAGGGTGACCTTACCGGCGCGACTCTGCTGGGTCAGGGGCTGGTTGCCGGGCGTGTTGATCCAGGCCACCGCGCCGTCGATGGCGGGTAGGGGACCGCAGTCACCGAGGCGGTGGCCCCGGGGCGGCAGGCCCCGGAGGAGTCACCGTGAAGGAGGTCGTCGGTGCGGGCCTGAAGGGAGGCCGTGTAGTCGGGCAGGCGGCGCTGGAGCGCGGCCGGGGCGTCCAGGACCAGGGCCACGGCCAGCCCGAGCATGACGACGCCGGCGGTGACGCGGATGGCGCGCTGGCGGGTGCGGAAGGCGCGGATCCTCTCCGTGATGCCGCGTCCGGCCAGGGCGAAGGCCAGCAGCGGGATCGCCGTGCCGACGGCGAAGGACACGGCCAGTGCGACGGTGTCGGCGCCGATCCTCCCGGCGGCTCCCGCGACGGCGACGGCCGCCAGGACCGGGCCGGCACAGGGCACGTACGCGGCTCCCAGAACCAGGCCCAGAAGGAAGCCGTTGGAGGGATTCGTCGAACCGCCGAAGCGCTGGAAAGCGCGCGAAGGGGCGCTCCAAGATCTCCATGACCTTGGGACCATCATGCCCAGGCCGATCAGGGCGAGCATGACGATGCCGATCCAACGGATGAGGTCCTGCGGCAGGTGGAGCAGGCTCAGCAGGGTCGACCCCAGGAGCGTGAAGATCGTGAAACTGACCACAAGGCCGGTCACCACGAGGTAGGGGTGGAAACGGGAGGCGAAGCCGCCGTCGGCCTCCTTGTCATCACCGTCATCACCGCGCACGCCCTGCGCTCCTGCGGAGAGGAGGATGACGGGGAGCACGGGAAGAACGCACGGGGAGATACCCGTGATGAGTCCTCCCAGCAGCCCGACGGCCACCAGACTCGAGACGGTTGTCACGATAATTCACCCTTTCGGTCCGTTTCTTGTTGCTAGTCTCGAAAGAGGTTCGGAGCCATCGGCAACAGGGGATTGTCGAACAACCACATAGCCGTCTATGACGATCGTCACTCATGACGGGTGTCGTCGGGCTCATTCTCGAGCTCCGTGAACGGCGACGACTCCGGATCCGCAAGAGCGGGCCATCCCGCACTGACACTGCACCAGCAACCGCATAGGAGATCTCATGCGATTCACCGCTACACGTGCCAAGACCCTCGCCACCTCGCTCCTCATCGTCACCGCCGGACTCGGTCTGGCAGCCTGCTCGGGTTCCGGCTCGAGCGACTCGACCACTCCCGCCACCAAGCAGACCGCGGGCAAGACCAGCGACGGTGGCGCGGCCACGCCCAGCGCTGACAGCAAGGTGACCGGTGGCGCCACCGGTGGAGGCAGCCAGCCCACCGCTCCCGCAGGGGCCAGCAGCCGAGCGGCGACTGCCCAGCAGCGCCAGCAGCCGGGTCAGCAGGGGCGGCCAGCAGCCGGGGCTCCATTCAGGGTGGCGACAACCAGCAGGGGGGCCAGCAGCCGGGCCAGCAGGGCGGCGCAGCAGGCCAGCAGGGCGGCCAGCAGCCGGGCGGCTCCATCAGGGCGACAACCAGCAGGGTGGTCAGCAGCAGGGCGGCGCCGAGAGCAGCGCCGGCGCCCAGCAGCCGGGCCAGCAGGGCGGCGGCAACTGAGCCGGGAGACCTGCACTACCCATCTGACGAGGGCCTCGTTGCAGCAACGGCTGCGGCGAGGCCCTCGCCGCTTTCAGTCCACGTCACAGCGCCTCAGCCTCATCACGGCGCACAGGACGCGACCGGAGGGATCACGACAACGTTGCGGCTCGGCCGCCCTCCCATGCCAGGCTTCCGGGAGGCCGGGGTCGGTGGACAACGGACGACCAAGACACCGTTCGATCTGCAAGCCGTCCACCGACCCGGTCACCTGCATCCCGTTCCCAACATCTGGAGACACCCATGCTGTCCACCCTGCTGGAGAAGACCGACCCCGCGCGGCGGCGGGTCGGAACCGCGATCGTCGTCGGCGTCATCGGAGGCTTCTTCTCCGCCATCGTCAAAGTTCGGCTGGGAGGTTCCCTTCCCGCCCCGCACCCCGGAGCGCAACGCCACCAACCCGCCCCAGCAGCTCCTGGAGCAGCTGGGGGATGAGCCCGGAGCAGTCCCACACCGACGTCACCTTCAACGGCAACGAGGGGCTACCGATCTACTCCTTCATCATCCACTTCAGCTTCGCGATCGTCTTCGCCGTCTTCTACTGCGTCATGGCGGAGTACTACAAGTCGATCACGCTGTGGCAGGGGGCCGCCTTCGGTCTGCTCGTGTGGGTGGGGGCGCACCTGGTGCTCATGCCGCTGACGGGCACGGTCCCATCGCCCTTCCCGTGGGTCGCCGGCGGGCAGACCTGGGCGGAGCACTTCTCCGAGGCGCTGGGGCACGTCATCTGGCTGTGGTCCATCGAGCTCGTGCGCCGGGACGTGCGCAACCGCATCACCCACCAGCCCGACCCGTGGGTTCCGCTCGACGCCGAAACCGGCCCGCTGAGCCCTCAGGGCCCGGCTCGTCTCTCGTAGCGTGGGCTGCACCGCATGCAGGCGGTGCAGCCCACGCTGTTTGGCTGTCACCCGCCCATGGACCCGATCAGGAGGAGCAGCCATGGTCACACTCATCACCGGAGCGTCGTCGGGGATCGGTGAGGAGTTCTCCCGCCGCTACGCGGCCAGGAGGCACGATCTCGTTCTGGTGGCCCGCAGGCAGGACAAGATCGACGCTCTGGCCAAGGAGCTCCGCAAGGAGCACGGTGTGGAGGTCACCGCCATCTCCTGGACCTGTCCGAGCCTGACGCCGCCCAACGACTGTGGAACGAGACCGACCGCAGAGGTCTACACGTTGACGTCCTGGTCAACAATGCCGGCTTCGGCACCGGGAAGGACGTCGCCGACGACGCCCCCGAACGCCTGGAGCAGGAGGTGCGCCTCAACTGTCTTGCGGTGGTGGGCTGACGGCCAGGTACCTGCCGGCGATGCGCGAGCGCCGGAGCGGCACGATCATCAACATCTCCTCCGCCGCCGCCTTCCAGCCGATGCCCCACATGGCCGTCTACGGGGCCACCAAGGCATTCGTGCTCTCCTTCACCGAGGCGCTCTGGCGAGAGACGAGGAGGGACGGCATCCGTGTCCTGGCCGTGTGCCCCGGATCCACAGACACCCCGTTCTTCGAGGTCTCCGACGAGGGCACGGTCGTCGGCAGGCTCCGTTCCACGCGCCAGGTCCTCGATACGACGATGCGCGCCCTGAGAGGAAGCGGTCCCAGCGTTGTCGATGGGCTGGGGAACGCCGTCGTCGCACGATTCGTCACCCGTGTCCTTCCCAAGCGGGCGCTCCTGGCGGCAGTGGACCGGGTGTTCCGTCACTAGGAGGGCTCCGGCTCCGACCGCAGGTACCCGGAGGCTTGAGGTCCGAGCTACCAGGGAAGAAAGCCCGGGTAGGACTCGAAGGGGTAAAGGCGTCTGGGCAGGTACTGCTTCTGCTCCGCCCACTCGATGAGGGCGCGCCAGTCGCGGGCGATGCGCTCCTGAGCCTCCTGACGCCGGTCGTCAGGGTCGAGACTGGCGCACAAATCCGGGGACGATCGTCGACGTACTGTCCAGCTGCCAGAACGTGCTCTGCTTATCGAAATGCCTCGACCAGCGCCATGCGGTCCCTCGGCGGGAGACCCGCCAGCGGATCAGGGCGATCCCCCTGTACCGCCCCAGGCCCCGACGAACCCGACCCACTGCTCCATGGTCGTCAGATGCAGCGCCAGATTGTGGGTATCGGGAGGTGTCAAGCCGTGGATGTCGTAGAGCGCCTCCTGTCAGGTTCACACGCGCCGTCTCGCGAAAGGCCACCCAGGGGATGTCGGTTCGCCACCACCAGCATCCGATGAACCGGAAGATGTGCACGCCCGAGGCGTTGAACACAGTGAAGCTCAGCAGTCGGTACGCCCATGAAGAGGCCACGAGCAGGGCCCACCGAGCACATAGGCCCACGCCCTGGTCTCACCTCGGGCACTCCCCACCAGCTCCAGAAGCACTCCGGCGGTGATTCCCTACGACAGCCGCCAGAGGCGGGCCCAGCAACGAGATGCAGCAGGATGTATCCCGGGCTGCGCAGTGCCGTGAAGATGAGTAATCGCCGCTCAATCCAGCGGGATGGAACCAGCGCCCAGTCGATGTACTTCGTTGACGCCCTGAGATCTCCCCGCATGAGATTGACGCTCTCCGGAGCCGGGGCTCACAGGGTGATGATGACGGTGGCGGCGGCGAAGACGACGCCGTAGGGCCAGTTCCAGCAGGCCCGCATCACGCAGGGAGGCGATGAGATCGCGTCCCCGGGCGCCGGCAGCGCACAGGCGCGGTAGCCCGCCGCACCAGTGGCAGGAGCAGGAGCGGCGCCGCCAGCGCGATGACCAGAGTCAGCAGCGGGCTGATGTGTCCCCCGCCGTCGACGGGACTGGCTGATCCGGTCTCACGCGCCCACACCAGGGCGACGGCCCCCAGCAGCAGGGGCACGTGAAGCATGAGGGAGAAGGCGCGTCGAGCGCCCCCCCCCCAGACGGACCGCCAGGCTCATCTTGCCGTGGGCGGGATCGGTGTCGATGTCGCGCAGGTTGTTGACCATGAGCAGGGAGCAGGCGAGCAGGCCGATCCCGCAGGCCGAGGGCCACAGCCACCCCGGCACCGTGCCGGCCTGGACATAGGCTGGTTCCCACCGTGGCCACCAGGCCGAAGAAGATGAACACGAACACTTCCCCAGGCCGGCGTAGCCGTAGGGGTGGGAGCCGCCGGTGTAGAACCAGGCGGCCGCGATCGCCGCGGCGCCGATGACCAGCAGCCACCACTGGCCGCTCAGGACCACAAGGGCCAGCCCCAGGAGGGCTCCAAGTCCGAAGCAGCCGAAGGCGGCGAGCTTGACCGTGCGGGGGCGACCTGCCCGGATGCGGTCAGTCGCGGCGGCCCGGTGCGATCGTCGTCGGTGCCGCGCACGCCGTCGGAGTAGTCGTTGGCCAGGTTGCAGCCGATCTGCAGCGCCAGGGCCACGCCCGCGGCCAGCAGGCTCCGCAGCACCGACAGCTCCCCCATCGCGGCGGCGGCCCCGGCGCCCAGGATGACGGGGGCGACGGCGGCCGGCAGGGTGCGCAGACGCACCACCTCTCCCCAACTGGTAGCGCGGGGGCCGCTGTCCTGCGCGTGTTCGCCGTTCTCGCCGCTCACGGCTTCCTCCGATCCTCTCGCAGTCCTCTAGGGTAGGCGGCAGTGACCCTACCAGCGCCGTGGCCCTCACCGGTGCGAGCGCCTGAGCCACACCTCGGCCGGTGAGGCAGCCGGCACCCTGATCGCCAGAAGGACCTCCGTGAGACATCCCGATCCCCGTCCTCCTTCACACATTCCTGTTCCTGCGGTGTCCGAGTCATCGGCACGTGAACGCGCCCTGGGAGCGCTGACCGGGCTGGCCCTCGGCGACGCACTGGGGATGCCCACCCAGTCGATGAGCCCGGCACAGATCCGCCGGTGCTACGGCGAGATCACTGGGCTGCGCGACGCCGTCGCCCGAGCAGCCCATCGCCCCCTCCATGCCTGCGGGCAGCGTCACGGATGACACCGAGCAGGCTCTCATCCTGGCCGGCCTCCTCACTCGACGGTGGCGGCCGCATCGACCCCCACCGGCTCGCCGATGCCCTCCTGCGCTGGGAGGACGATATGCGCGCCCGCGGTTCCCTGGACCTGCTGGGGCCCTCCACCAAGCTCGCTCTGGAGCGGGTGCGCGCCGGGGCCGACCCGCGCTGCACCGGCAGGGAGGGCACCACCAACGGCGCCGCGATGCGGGTGGCTCCGGTGGGCATTGCCTTCTCCTTGAGCACCGACAGTAACGCGCTGGCCCGGGCCGTTCACGAGTCTTGCCTGGTCACCCACGACACCCGGCAGGGCTTCGAGGCCGCTGGGCTTCTGGCCGCAGCGGTCAGCGCGGCCATCGACGGCGTCGACGCGTGAGGGGCGCTGAAGGCGGCGCTGGACTTCGTGGCCGCCCACCCCGAGGAGGGCCACTGGACGGCCAGGGCCTCCGTCGCCGCCCGCACGCACCTGGCCCTGGAGACGAGTCGCGATCTGCACGGGGACGCCCTGGCCGAGCATCTGCGCACCTACGTCGGGACCTCGGTGGAGTCGGCCGAGTCGGTCCCCTGCGCTCTGGTGATCGTGCGGGAGTTCGCGCAGCGCCCCCTGGACGGGCTGTGCTTCGCCGCTGAGCTCGGGGAGATACCGACACGATTGCCGCGATGGCCGGTGCGGTCCTGGGGGCGAGCTCACCCCACCTTCTTCCCGCCGAGCCGGTCCGTCAGGTAGTGGCGCGCTCCAGGCTGAGACTCGCCCCGGTCTGCGAGGCGCTGCTGGCGCTCCGTGGCGGTATCGGGCGCTCCCGGAGGCCGCTCCGGGGCGGAGGCGGCCATGACGGGACGGGTCATTCACACCGGCCAGGTCGTCATCGACCTCACCTTGCGGATCGAGGCGATCCCAGAGCCCGGCGGTGACGTGTTCGCCAACGAGTCCTCCATGGCCGTCGGCGGTGGCTTCAACGTCCTGGCCGCCGCCCGCAGGCTGGGTGCCGAGACCCTGTACGCCGGGCCACTGGGTGAGGGACCCTTCGCCGAGGCGGCCCGCGAGGCCTTGGAGACGATCGGGGTGGATCATGTCGGCCCGGTCGCACCCGGCGACCAGGGCTACTGCGTGGCCATGACCGACGCGCGAGCCGAACGCACCTTCATCTCCACCTGCGGGGCCGAGACTCGCGGTCCGGTGGATGCCTTCGACCACCTGGAGGTGAGCAGCGACGACGTCGTCTACCTCTCCGGCTACTCCCTGGCCGATGAGGCCTCCAGGACGGCGCTGGAGCGGTTGGCCGGGAGACTGACCGAGGCCCGAGCGGGGTGCACGGCACTGTTCGACGTCTCCCCCATGGTCGGTTCGGTCCCCATGAGCGCCTTGGAGCGCATCGGTGGACTGGCGCCCATCTGGTCCCTCAACGAGCGGGAGGCCGGGCTGCTCGCCGGTCGTCTGGGGCTGCGTGTGGAGATCGGCGACCACGGTGCTGTCTGCGAGACGCTGGCGTCCAGGCTCGGCATCGTCCTGGTACGGGCCGGGGCGCAGGGTTCCTGGTTCTCCGACGGCGGCGGGGCGCGCCATACCCCGAGCATCCCGGTGACGCCGGTGGACACCAACGGGGCCGGGGACGCGCACTCCGGTGTCCTGGTCGCGGCCCTGGCCGGGGCGTCGACCTGACGACGGCGCTTCACTGGGCGAACGTGGCCGGCGCCCTGACCACGACGCGCTTCGGCCCGGCCGACCTGCCCGAGCGAGGCGGAGATCAGGACCCTGGTGCAGGAGGCTCCGACGTCACGTCTGTCGCGGCCGCGGCGAGGAGCCGGGCGACCTCGCGCCGGTCGACCTTCCCGCTGGGGACGCAGCGGCAGGGGCCTCCAGGACGACGACCCGTTTGGGGAGCGTGGGCGCCGTCCAACCGGGCGCGGGACCGCCTCACGCAGGGCGGCGCCGTCACACCCGGGCCAGCGGGCCCGCTGCCGGCCCGGCTCGAGCACGACGGCGGCGACCACGCGGCTTCCCCACTTCTCATCGGGCAGGCCGACGACACAGGCCTCGGCAACGCCGTCGATGGCGGTGAGGGCCTCCTCGACCCGGCGGGGCTCGACCTTGACGCCCCCGGTGATGATGACGTCGTCCAGGCGGCCCAGGACCTCCAGACGCCCGTCGGGGTGCAGCCGGCCGCGGTCGGAGGTCGCCAGGATGCGCCTGCCGCCACTGCGGTGGAAACCCTCGCCGTCAGCGTCGCCGGGACTGTCGCGGGCCTGCGGCAGAGTTGGAGGTAGTCCCTCGGCCAGGACCGGACCGGAGAGGAGGATGCGGCCGGCGCCCTCGGCGTCGGGGTCCTGGATGGCGACCTCGACACCTGCCAGGGGGCGGCCGTTGTAGACGCAGCCCCCACCGGTCTCGCTCATGCCGTAGGTGGTGACCACGGCGATGCCGCCCTGCGGGCCCGGGCCAGCAGCGCCGGGTCGGCGGCGGCGCCCCCAGGAGGACGGCATCGGCTTCCGACAGGGGCCCGGCCGACCGCCGGGTCCTGCAGGACGCGCACCAGCTGGGTGGGGACCAGGGAGACGTAGAGCCGGGAGGCGGCCGTCCCGGCGGACAGGCGCGCCGAGCTCAGGGCGTCCGCGAGCGCCGTCGGGCTGAATCCTGCGCTCGTGTCGACCACGACAGGGCTTGGTTCCGGCCGCCAGGGAGCGGATGAGGATCTGCAGGCCGGCGACGTGGTGGGCGGGCAGGGGCAGGAGCCAGGTTCCCGGGCCGTCGAGGCGCGCGTGGGTGGCGCGGGCGGAGGCCATCGAGGGCGGCGGCGCTCATGGCGATGAGCCGGGCCGGTGCCGGTGGTGGAGCCGGAGGTGCGCAGGATGAGGTCGGTGCGCGCGGGAATGCGGGTGATGCGGCGGGCTCAGGTCGGCGCGGACCTGGGCGGGGTCCTCCCCGGGTGCGATGGGGACGAGCAGTGGAGGGCTGCATGTCCGTCCGGTCCTCCCTTCCTCTGCTTCCGCGGGCGGCGAGGAGGGGCGGCCATCGCGGTCGGTCGAGCAGGCCGCGCAGGGCCAGGCGCTCGGCGAGGGACGGCGCGCAGGGCGGCGACGTCGTCGGGGGCGGTTCCACCGGTCAGGAGGCGGAGGGCGGGCTGGGGCGGGCACGGGCATGATCGTGCCACGGCCCCGGCCGGGATGGGGATGAGCGGGTGCGCAGGGCGGGAGGGGTCGGGCAGGTGAGGGGTCTGCGGGATCGTCCGCCTCGGTTAGGGGTTGGCCCATGCGCATCGTCCTCATCGTCCTGGTGTTCGCTCTGACGCTGTACGCCCCTGCTGGACTGCGCACGCACGCCGGATGAGAGCATGCCGGCGCGGATGCCGAAGCACCTGTGGATCACTCTGATCGTCCTGTTCCCGACCATCGGCCCGATCGCCTGGATCATCGTCTCGAGGGTCAGGGCCGCCGAGGAGCGCGGCGGTTACGTCGAGCCCACCGTGTGGTCCTCCCGGGAGGGCACGACCTTCCGTCGTCCGCAGCGCGCCCGTCCCACGGCGCCCGACGACGACCCGGAGTTCCTCAGGGGCCTGGAGCAGGACATCCGCCGTCGCCGGCACCGCCCGCCAGAGCCCGCCGGTGGTCACGACGCCGGCAGCGGAGCTGAGGGCAGCAACGAGGGCAAGGCCGGTGGGGCCGGAGAGGACGCCGGCGGCGATGAGACGGGCGAGACCGACCGCTCCGGGACCGACCAGCACTGACCAGCACTGACCAGCACTGACCGGGAGCACACCGGCCCGGCCGCGCTGCTCCGGTCTCAGGGCAGGGCGGCGCGCGTCTGGGGCCAGGGAGTGGTGTCGACGTCGTAGCCGTGGGCGGCGGCGTGGATGAGCCAGTCGCCGGGGATCCAGGTGCGCCCGATGAGCTGGGGGTGCTCGGGCATGTAGCGCACCGACCACAGGATGAGGACGAGCTCGGCCCACTGGGCCCGGATCTTGAGACGCACCGAGCCGGAGGCGTTGGCGGCGGCGATGACGATCTCTCCGGTGGCGGTGAGCTGGACCTCCTGGATGTCGGCGTAGGAGATGGGCATGACGCCCTCCCCCGTGCCCAGGTAGATGCCGTGGGTGGACACGGTCAGGCGGGCGCCGGCCAGGTGGCGCCACTTCTCGACGGCGTCGGCCTCGGCGGCGCGTCGGCGCCGGTGGTTGAGGTAGGCCTGTCCGCCGAAGAAGGCGGCCGTCAGTGCCAGGCCGACGGGACCGCCGGCCAGGAAGAAGCCTCGGGAGGGGTTGTAGGTGGCGTCCCCGCGCCGCCACAGGAGCAGCTCGGCGTCGCAGGTGGCCAGCATGACCTCGCCGGATCCCAGGGCCGGGCGTACGGGGTCGATGGTCGGCGAGACCGGGTTGGGGCGGCGGCCCTGGCGGGTGGCGGTCAGGACGGCGGCGGTGTGCCACCACACGAAGTCCTGCCCCGGTCCAGGGGCGGCGCGGGGCAGGGGCGGGCGCGGCCGGGACGGATGACCTCACCGGTGGGGCCGGTGCGCACGACCTCGCCGCCGACCGGGACGTGAGGGCGGCTGCTGGGTCACCGGGCCGCCTCGGCTGCGCCCGTCGCGGCCTGGCGGCGGCCGACGCTGCCGGTGGCGGGGCGGGCGGAGGAGGTGCCGGGGACCATGTCGCGGGCCTGACGCAGCAGGTCACCGGCCGGCTCCCAGTAGGCCAGCCCCACGAGGGTGCGGTCCCTCGAAGGTCAAGGGAGGTCAGGGAGGCCAGGGCGCACTGGCGTCGGCGCGGGTCGTGGGCCAGGGGGCGCCCCTCCAGGAAGAGGCGCAGCGACCAGACGGGCAGCTGGTGGGAGACGAGGAGCGCCTCGTGGCCCTCGGCGAGGTCGAGCGCGGAGACGACGGCGCCGCGCATGCGCTCGACGATCTCCCGGTAGGGGCTCGCCCCAGGAGGGGCGCAGCGGGTTGACGTAGCTGGACCAGAGGGTGGGGCGGGCCAGGACCCAGCGGTTGCGGTTGACGGCCACCCCTCGAAAGGCGTTGCCGGCCTCGATGAGTCGGGGATCCGTCGTCGGCGCCAGGCCGAAGGCCGCGGCCGTGGGGGCGCCGGTCTCCCGGGCCCGCTCCAGGGGCGAGGTGACGACCTGGGTGATGTCGTGCCCGGAGGCGGACAGGACATCGGCGACCTGCTGGGCCATCTGGTGGCCCAGGGTCGACAGATGGTACCCGGGCAGGCGGCCGTAGAGGATGCCCTCGGGGTTGTGCACCTCGCCGTGCCGCATGAGGTGGATCGTCGTGCGCGCCATGCGGTGATTCTCGCACGCTCGCCGGCAACGGTCAGCCACCGAGCACCGTAGGGTGTCCCCATGACGACTCGCAGTGCATGGGGTCTCGGTCTGGCGACCGTGACTGACGACGGCAACACCCTCGACGTGTGGTACCCCCACCCGGTTCTCGGCGACGAGCCCGCGGACGGGCACGCCGACCTCCTGGCCTCCCTGAGCGCCATGGAGCGCCGCGATGAGGCCCGCGGCGTCCACACCACCGTGGTGCGCACCTGGGCCGACCTCGACGACGCCCCCCAGACCGTGGCCGGCGCCTACCTGCGCCTGCACGCGCTGTCCCACCGTCTGGCCAGGCCCAACACCGTCAACCTGGACGGGATCTTCTCCCGCCTTCCCAACGTGGTGTGGACCTCCGCGGGCCCCTGCCGCACTGAGGACTTCGAGACCACCCGCATGCGGCTGCGCGCCGCCGTGGGGCGTCCCATCCAGGTGCACTCGGTGGACAAGTTCCCCCGCATGACCGACTACGTGCTGCCCTCGGGGGTGCGGATCGGCAACGGCGCGAACGTGCGCCTGGGCGCCTACCTGTCCGAGGGCACCACGGTCATGCACTCCGGCTTCGTCAACTACAACGCCGGGACGCTGGGCCGCTCCATGGTCGAGGGCCGAGTCTCCCAGGGGTTGTCATCGGTGACGGCTCAGACGTCGGCGGCGGCGCCTCCACGATGGGCATGCTCTCGGGCGGCGGGCGCCAGTGCGTGGCCCTGGGCGAGCGCTGCCTGCTGGGGGCGAACTCGGGGCTCGGGATCCCGCTGGGTGACGACTGCGTCGTCGAGGCCGGCCTGTACCTGACGGCCGGGACGAAGGTCTCCCTCATGCCGCAGGGAGGTGTGGTGCCCGGCAACCACGGCCTGTTCAAGGAGCCGCGCGTGGTCTCGGCCCGCGAGCTGGCCGGCGCCTCCAACGTCCTGTTCCGCCGCAACTCCCAGTCCGGCGCCGTCGAGGCGCTGGCCCGCGGCGGCAAGAGCATCGAGCTGGGCTCGACGCAGCACGCCGACCAGTAGGGCCTCTCTCCTCCGCCGCGCTTCTCGTTCCGGCCGCCTTCCGCCTCAACCGCGGGAGGCGGCCGGTTACGCTGATGAGACCAGCATGCCGAGGAGGGCCGGGCTCAGAGCCGGGTCGAGGTGTCGCGCCTCAGGACAGGGCTCAGGCCGCGGGCTTGTGGGCGACGAGGGCGATGCCGACCATGTCCTTCTCGTAGCGTTTGAAGGTGCCTGCCATCTCCTGGACGCGCCGGCGCAGCGCCTTGTCGGCGGCGACGTTGCGCGCGATCCGCAGGAAGCCTCCTACTCCCTCGTCGCGGATGTTGCGGCCGACCTTGAGCAGGGCCATGGGGGCGGTGTCGACCCAGTCGACGACGAGTCCGGCGTTTTCCATGAGCTCCTTCCAGGCAGCCGCCGTCATGGGGCGGGCGTTGACGTGGATGGAGCGGGCCAGGTCACGGCGCAGCTGGGTGTAGTACTCCTCGTCGATGTCGTCGGGGGTGACGCCGAGCTCGTGGATGGCGTAGCGCCCGCCGGGGCGCAGGACACGGGCGGCCTCGGCGACGATGGCGGCCTTGCCCTTGTCCCCCTGCATGGTGAGCATGGCCTCGCCGACGACGACGTCGGCGCTGGCGTCGTCCAGGCCGGTGTCGGCGGCCTCGCCCTGGCGGACGGTGCCCAGGTCCCCGACGACGGCGGCCACGCGCCGGGCGGCGTCGGGATCGCGGTCGATGGCCGTGTAAGAGGCGGGGTGGTCCTTGATGATCTCGGCGGCCGTGCGCCCCAGGCCCGGAGCGAGCTCGACGACGTCGGTGCCCGCGAGGCCGGCGTGGCTGAGCATGGCGGCGGACAGGGCGGCGCCGCCGGGGCGCAGGACGCGTTTGCCGGCGCGGGCCAGGACCCAGTGGCCGGGCGCGGAGGCGATGGGTCGGTCGGCGTGGGGCAGCGGCAGATCTGCCGACGTGGATGAGGAATCGGAGGAGGTCGAGGCGACGGTGTCTGCGGAGTCGGCGGGCTTCTTGCTCATAAGGTCAGCCTAACCACAGTGGTTCTGCCGTGAACAGAGCCTGTCGTCGATGACTCTACGACGCGAGCAGGTTCCCGGACGGTTCAGGCCTCAGAAGATAAATGCTGGCGCGGCAGCCAAGTTCAGCGCGCGCCGAGTACGACACCGGCACCGCAACTATAAGGCGGGCTAGGCAGATGCGACGTCTTGGAGGTTGTCGAGGAAGCTCCTGATGACCTCGGCGCCGCTCGCGAGCGCTTCAATCTGTTCTTCGACGTCGCGGAGCCGACGGCGCAGCTCGGGTGCAACGGAGGGGCAGGCTCTCAGCGCACCATTTTCCGTGGCGCAGGGCAGGACTGTCCTGATGAGTGAGAGCGGGAATCCGGCGTGGGACAGCGCGACGATCTGGCGGGCGGCTAGAACCTCTCCAGCACCGTAGTCACGATAGCCATTGTCACGGCGTGCGGGCGCCAGCAGCCCCTCAGCCTCGTAGTAGCGCAGCATCCGCGGGCTGGTACCAGCGCGTCGAGCAGCTTCGGTGATGCGCATACGCCCCTCACTTGATCAATCCACTGACTGCGTCAGGATCTCTTGACATTGACAGCACTGTCAAGGCTTAGCGTTGAGGCGCTCTCAACGGACTGGAGGATGCGATGGACCGAAAACTTTCACTACTCGGGTTCGCGGTCATGTTCCTGATCGGCTCGGACACCTTCGTCGTCGCACCACTGATGCCATCGCTGGCCCAGGCATACGACGTGTCGACGACGCAGAGCGGCTGGCTGGTCAGCGTCTATGCGATCGGATACGCGCTCACCGGCCTGGTGTCCGGGCCGATCTCGGACCGTGGTAACCGTCGGATCATCCTGACGCTTGGGATGGTGGTTTTCGCATTGGCAACAGCAGCCTGCGCAGTTTCGCCGGGGTTCTGGACGATGTTCACCTTCCGTTTTATCACTGGCGGTGCCGCGGCCGTTGCTGCACCACAGGTGTGGGCGATGATTCCCGCCCTCGTCGGCCCGGATCAGAAACATGTTCTGCGCGTCATGGGATATACGACCGCCGGACTGTCCATCGCTCAGGTTGTCGGGGTCCCTCTCGGAAGTCTCCTCGCAATCATCGATTGGCGCATCATCTTCCCCATTATCGGAGTCTGCTCGTTGGGGCTGACAGTCACGCTCTGGTACCAGATCCCTGATCTCCACCCCACCGCGGCGGCTAAGAAAGTGCCGTACCTGACCCTGCTCCACGCACCACAAGCCTTCACACGATTCCTGTCCTACCTCGTGTACACGCTGGCGTTCTTCACCGTATTTACCTACGCACCGACCTGGTTGGAGGACGGTCTGGGCACCTCGAAAGTCACAGTGGCGCTCATCGTCCTGGCCGGCGGGGTCGGTAACACGATCGGCAGCCTTTTCGGTGTCCGGCTGACCGGCCGTATGACCCCTGTCCGAGCCATCTACCTGAGCGCCGTAGTGATGGGCATCGCCTATCTGACGCTCGCAGCATCTCCGCCTCCGATCGTTGTGGGGTTGGTATTCCTACCCCTCTTCGCCTGCGGAGGCGCAATGCTCAGCGTCCGCATGCTCCACCTGCAGCAACTCGACAACACAGCGCGCGGCACCATCTCCACCCTCACCAGCGCGGTGATGTATCTCGGTACAACAGTGGCAGGGCTGATCGGTGGCCCACTGCTCACTATCACCGACAACTTCGCCGCTATCGGCATCACCGCATTCATGCTGAGCACCGTCAGCGCACTGATGATCCGTCCAAGACATCTCAGAACTGAGGTCGATGCCTGACACCGATTCATCATCGTGCGGAACCGTGATGCACGACCAGCTCTGAGCCGATACGGGCGAGCTCAGACCGCAGGCAAGACGGCAATGCCAGAAGAAACGTCATCGTGATCACCCAAGTTTCCGGGTCGTTCAGTGCCGCCGTTCCCAGCATCCGCGACAGCACTGGTACCTCGCCCCGGTTACGAGTAAACCGGGATTCCCGCCATCGAGGGGCTTCAAGGTCTCGTCGAGCAGTAGCCGGTGAGATCTCGAGCTCTGCGGCCGTCTGGATCGGTAAGCAGGATCAGGCACATGCGGCCCGGCTCGAGACCTACCTTGTCGAGGTCGAGAACAAGACCTACCGTTTCAGTATGCCAATCACTGCCCGCCCATCCTCCATGTGATGACGCGGAGCGCTTGGCCCCTGACGAGACGGTCGACCGGCCAGAGCAGGCGACGCGGCGACGGATGCTCGTGCGGACTGCTGGCCTTGTCATCGGCGGAGGGCTCGCTATCGCAGGAGGGTACGCCTGGACGCACGGACCAGGCGGGTCGCTGTCCTATGAGGCCAAAAGGCTGAGGGCACTCCGAGACGACCCCATGGGAGCGGAGACCATCCTCGGGGTCTCCGCCGTCTTCACCGAATCACGGGAGCTGCCCTCATGGTTTCAGTGGAAATACAGGGGCGTCTCGCTACGCCGGTGGTTCTATGACGCAAGGAGGACTCCCGCAGAGCTCACGAGTCTCTTCATCGACTACGCCGAGAGCCACGGCTGGACGAAGGATCCCGGACCGTCCACACCCGATTCATGGATCGGCCGCCACGGCGGGACGGAGCCGACTGATGGCGTGATACTCAATGTCGCCCCCGATATCGGGCCGCACGAGACCGACCCGCTCAGCGGCTCGGTTGTTGTCGGACTTGGGTACGCCTGAACCCGCACCAGAACTCCCCCTCCTCGTCAATGAGGGACACCCATCGTAGCGGCACATGTGGGCACGGGCATCCGCCTTCTGATTAACCTCCAGAGAACACCCGACAAACATCAGTACACGATTGCATGCACCTCCTAATCAAGAACTCCATAAAATCACAGCATGACTACGGCATTCCCAGATTCCCATACCCCTGCTTCAGAATCCACAACCCCATTCTCACGTCTGTCTCGCCGCAAGTTATTGACTGGCATCGGCTGCGGGACTCTTACCTGACCTCATGACGCTTAGTGTGCCGGGGGTGGGGTGCTCAGGGCGGTGAGGATGTCGTTGGCGGTGTCGGTCAGACGCGGTGCGGCTGCGAGGTGGTGGCCGTTGAGGTTGATGGTGACCTCCTGCAGGCCGCGTAGCTCGCGCACGATCCTGGCGATGCTGATCCCGGTGGTCTCCTGGAGGTGCCGGGCGACGGCCAGGGCGGCCATGACCACGGTCAGGTGCGCCTCGATGGCATCGCGCTGGTGGTGGAAGACGGGCGGGCTCTCAGGTCGTGCTTACTCATCGGCGAAAGACTGCTCCACGTGCCACAGCTCGTGATACGAGGAGACCACCTCACCGGCATCCATCAGGCGGGACGGAATGTTGGTGACGATAGCCCTTGAGGCCCACCAGGGAGCGGGCCCGGGCCAGGGACGCCTCATCCAGGGTGGCGTCACCGGCGTGGGTGGTGACGAACCTGGTGCCCTTGGGACGTCTCTCCGGCGATGACGGCCCTAGCGCGGTTGGCCTGGGCGGTCAGGGTCCGAGTGTCCCTGGCAGCGCGCTTCTTGGAGTAGGCCCACACCGCCCGCCACGACCCCGGGTGAGCGTCCGGGTCCCAGACGGGCTCACGACGCTTGCTGACGTCCCGCTCGCTCTGCGAGCCCCTCCTGGGGGTGATGGTGTCAATGAGCTGCCCATCAGTGAAGGCGTCACCGGCCCAGTGGAAGTGGGCCTCAAGGTCGCCCGGGACCAGGGTGGTGCGGGCCCCAGGCGATGAACCGCAACCGGGCGTCGTCCAGGGCCGCGAGGTTGGCTGCTGAGAGCATGCCGGCATCAGCGACGATCACGAGCTCCTCAATACCGTGAGCGGCCTGGAAGGCCTCCACCACCGGGATGATGGTGGTGGTCTCGGCCTTACTTCCTTCCCAGCACCCGATTCTCAGGGGGAAGCCGTGGCGGTCGACCAGCAGGCCGACGATGACCTGGGGGTCGACCCGCCTGTCCTTGGAGTAACCCACCCGCCGCAGATCATCCTCACGCTCGGCCTCGAAGTAGAGCGTGGTCACGTCATACAGGCACAGGGCCAGACCCCCACTAGCGGTGACGTGATCGAACAAGGCCTGAGAGATCACCTCACGGTAGCCCCGCTGCCCGCAGCGCCCCAGCGAGCGGAACAAGGTCCACACGCTGACCGACTCCAGCCCCAGGTCACCCAGGACACGGGGGACCTGGGCCTTGGAAGACGGCTCGATCAGACGCGCCAGAACCATCTGCTCAAACGCCCAATCACCCCCAGTGGCGTCCCCCAGCCCCAGACGGGTGTAGACCCCGTGCAGGACCTACCACAACAACCTGGAGTGCTTGGAGGCCACCGTTGCGCCTACCAGGCCGGTGCGTCCAGGCGCTGGGTCCAGGGACTCCAGGTCCAGCATTCCCCGGCCCTGCCAGGCAGCGATCCTCTGCCGTCCGACCTCCAGCAGGGCCGCCACCTCGGTCTCGTCGTGGGCTGAGCCCAGGTGCTCCACGATCCGGCGCACGCCGTCCTCCTTGACCGCGATCTGCACCGCCGTGGCCCCCGAGGAGGTCCTGACCTTACGCAGAAACGGGTTCGTACCACCGCACCATATGGTCTCCTAGTGCCCCACCACCAGACCCCCGACACCGTAATACCAACGAAAACTCACACCAGCCCACCCACAACCCACCAAGGTGTCACGAGTCAGGTCTGACGCTCGCAGCATCTCCGCCTCCGATCGTTGTGGGGTTGGTATTCCTACCCCTCTTCGCCTGCGGAGGCGCAATGCTCAGCGTCCGCATGCTCCACCTGCAGCAACTCGACAACACAGCGCGCGGCACCATCTCCACCCTCACCAGCGCGGTGATGTATCTCGGTACAACAGTGGCAGGGCTGATCGGTGGCCCACTGCTCACTATCACCGACAACTTCGCCGCTATCGGCATCACCGCATTCATACTGAGCACCGTCAGCGCACTGATGATCCGTCCAAGACATCTCAGAACTGAGGTCGACGCCTGACACCGATTCATCATTGTGCGGAACCGTGATGCGCGACCAGCTCTGAGCCGATACGGGCGAGCTCAGACCGCAGGCAAGGTGGTGACAAGACGTCGATGCGGTCACCCCACCCCGCAAGCCGCTCAGCCAATCCGACTAGCAAGTGGGCGCGAACTTCAACGACGCTCATGTCACCCTCTTCAAGGAGAGTGAAATACCTTCCGAACTGATGACGCAGCACAGGAATGATCGATGAGTGCACTCGCAGCACCGCAGCAACTCTGGACCGCTTTCCCTCAATGACGTCCGCTTGAGCATCCCAATAGGCGGCGACATCAAAATTTTTCGGAGGGTCGAACACCTCATTCGTCACGACCATCTCCTCAAATCTCGATACTCGATATACCCTCATCCCACATTCACCATCAGCGATGAGGTACCAGACACCTACCTTATTCACCAGCCCCAGGGGAAGCAGACGCCGAACACTACACTCCCCATTTTTTGACTGATAGGAGGCAACCACCACTCGGCGCTGGGCGACGACATCACAAAGTTGACTTAGGCCCGACGTTGCATCAGCCGTCAACTCACCCCAGGCAACACGGTCATCATGAACTGCCGTCATCAACCGTTCAGCTTCATCACGCAGAGAAGACGGTAAGGCCTGGATAAAGCTTCATCGTGGGCACCCGAGTTTCCGGGTCCTTCAGTGCCGCCGTTCCTAGCATCCGCGACAGCGCTCGCGCCTCACTGGCAGACATGCCGGTCAGATCAGTTCGAGCACCTCCGACTAGACGCCAGCCACCACCTCGCCCCGGCTGTGAGTAGACCGGGATCCCCGCCGTCGAGAGGGCTTCGAGGTCTCGTCTGGCAGTAGCTGGCGAGATCTCGAGCTCCGCGGCCACCTGGGAGGCAGTCATCCTCCCACGCGATTGGAGGAGCAACAGGAGGGCGATCAGACGGTCTGCACGCACACTAAAGATCATCTCAGACAATGGTGCGCACCAGATGAGCACCTTCAGTTCTAGGTTGGGTGTCACAAGGCATCTCACCGAAAGGACACGCCATGACCATCCTGCAAGGACTCACCACGATGGTTCTTACCGCTGATGACGTCGACGCCGCCTCTCGCTGGTACGCGGACCTGCTGGGCATCACTCCGTATTACCGCAGTCCACAAACCGGCCCTTGCGCCTACACCGAGTTCCGCATCGGCCCGGACGAGGACGAACTGGGCATCATGGATCGCTCCTTCATGACACCGTCCCCGGGTTCGACAACATCACCCATCACCTACTGGCACACCGACGATATTCACACGACGTTCACCACCCTCGTCACACACGGGGCACATGCTCATACGCCGATCACCGAGCGCGGGGGCGGGTTCACAACAGCGTCTATCGTTGATCCTTTCGGTAACGCGGTCGGCATCATGCACAGTCCTCACTGGAGGGCACGCCACTAAAGGCTGGCAACGCAACACTTCAGCGGCCCCAACACATGTCACGCTACGGTGTTCACATGGACCAGCTCATCACTCCCGCCATCTGGTGTGACGCCGCTGACGAGGCGGCCCGGTTCTACGCCGACGTCTTCCGCGAGGGCTCCGTCGTCGAGCAGGTTCCCGGGCTCGCGGCCACAGTCAGCATCCACGGCTTTCGGCTCTCGCTCATCAACGGCGGCGACCAGGACGCTCCGAACCCGTCGATCAGCTGCATCCTGAACTTCGACCCGCTCCTGTTCGGCGGCGAGGAGCAGGCCCGGGCCTACCTCGATGAGCTCTACGAGCGGCTCTCTACCGGCGGCGTGCTCATGGAGCTGGGCGAGTACCCTTCTCGCCGCACTACGCCTGGGTCCGCGACCGCTTCGGCATGACCTGGCGGCTCATGCTCACCGACCCGGCCGGCGAGCCGCGTCCCTTCATCCTGCCCTCCTTCATGTTCGGCGGGACCAACCACGCCAACGCCGAGGAGGCCACCGAGGCCTGGATCGCCCTGTTCGACGACTCCCGCCGCGGGGCCCTGCGCCGCTACGAGGAGGGTGGGCCGATGGAGGCGGGGACCGTCATGTTCACCGACTTCACGCTGCGCGGCACCTGGATGGCGGCCATGGACTCGGGGGCCTTCCACGACTTCACCTTCACACCCGGGGTCTCCCATGATCGTCTCCTGCCGGGACCAGGAGGAGATCGACCGCTACTGGGCAGGGCTGTCTGCCGTGCCCGAGGCCGAGCGCTGCGGCTGGTGCGTCGATCCCTGGGGCGTGTCCTGGCAGGTCGTCCCCCACAACATCGCCGAGCTCATGGCCGACGCCGCCACTCGCGAGAAGCTTCTGCACATGGGCAAGATCGACCTGACCGGCCTGTAGGCCGCAGAGCTCATCATGACGGTCTCGACGACGTTCAGGCAGACATTTCGTATTACACTTGTCGTATGGAATCCATTAATGGCGTGCCAGTCACCGACGAGATGATCCAGGAGTGGGCTGACGAAGCGGAACGTGGATACGACGTCGACGTGCTGAAGAAGCGAGGACGCCGCCCCATCGGGGATGGTGCGGCTCGGGTCGTCCCAGTCCGTATGGACGACAGTCTGGTAGCCGCGGTCGACCAGCGCGCTGAGAAGGACGGCACCAGCCGCTCCGAGATCATTCGCTCGGCCGTACGAGCCTTCGTCGCGTGAAAGTCCACAACTCAGCGCTCAAGCATGGCATCAGCGCTGCGGACGCCCTCTACGCCGCCAACCACCGGATCTACGAGAGCTGGCCGGACGACGATGTACCAGCCAAGCAGTTCGTCATGGGTTTCGACAGCCAAGGACGGCTTCTGGAACTCGTCATTCTCACCTTCGACAGTGGTCACCAGCTACTCATCCATGCGATGAAGGCGCGTCGCCATCTCCTGGATCTGATCGACTGATGCCCAGCAGACCAGGGGCCCACTCACCTCTGCAACAGGCATCCCGATTCGATGGAGCGCCAGGCAGCCCCTCGTGATGCCGTCGAGTACTGCCCGGTGGCGGCCTTCACATTGACCGGGGACCCCCTGTTCACACTCGGTGACAGCCGCCCGGTCCACGAGCGACTGGTGGCGCCCCACACGCGGCTGATCGACGACGTACTTTCGCATCGGGTACGTACTTATCCCCCAAACCACTGAGGTCCGCCCCCAGTGGTTTGGGGAGAACGCAGTCCTCGTCGGAAAAGTACGTCCCCGGTCCGGATCACCGCGGCCGCGAGCAACCAGCGTGAGCCCGGATCAGACCCGGGTGACGCGGTCGAGACTGGGGACGCCGGCACGGGTGGCCGGGTACTGGCCGTCGTCGTGCTTGCGCCGGTGCATGGCCACGTAGTGGCGCTCGGTGGAGCCGTCGTAGACCTGGCGGGGCCGCCCGATGCGCTTGGCGGGGTCGGCGATCATCTCGCGGTACTGGGCGATCCAGCCCGGCAGGCGCCCCAGGGCGAACAGGGGCGTGAACATCTTCGTGGGGAAGCCCATCGCCTGGTAGATGAGGCCGGTGTAGAAGTCGACGTTCGGGTAGAGGCTGCGCGAGACGAAGTACTCGTCGCGCAGCGCCGTCTCCTCCAGCTCCATGGCGATCTCGAGCTTGCGGTCGCCGTCGTCGGAGCCCAGGCGGGTCAAGACGTCGTGGGCGGTCTCCTTGACGATGGCGGCGCGCGGGTCGTAGTTCTTGTAGACCCGGTGGCCGAAGCCCATGAGCCGGACGCCGTCCTCCTTGTCCTTGACCTTGCGGACGAACTCGGCCGTGCTCATCCCCGAGCTCTGGATGGTGTCCAGCATCCGCAGGACCGCCTCGTTGGCGCCGCCGTGCAGCGGCCCGGACAGGGCGCCCACGCCCGCGGCCACGGAGGCGTACATGTTGGCGTCGGCCGAGCCCACGAGGCGCACCGTGGAGGTCGAGCAGTTCTGCTCGTGGTCGGCGTGCAGGATGAGCAGCATGTCCAGGGCCCGCACCACGGCCGGATCGATGTCGTAGGACTGGTAGGGCATCCCGAAGGTCAGGCGGATGAAGTCCTCGACGTAGGAGCGCTGCGGGTCGGGGTAGAGCAGCGGCAGGCCGATGGCGCGCCGGGCGATGTAGCTGATCATCGTGGGCATCTTGGCCAGCAGCAGCACGGTGGCGAGCTCGCGCTCGTAGGGGTCGTGCGGGTTGAGGGTGTCCTCGTAGTAGGTGGCCAGGCCCGCGATCCCCGCCTGGAGGATCGCCATCAGGGTGGCCCGAGGAGGGGAAGGAGGTGAAGAAGCCGCGGAAGTCCTCGTGCAGGAGCCGGTGGCGCGAGATGCGCCGCTCCATGCGCGCGAAGGACTCGCGGTCGGGCAGCTCACCGTTGATGAGGAGGTAGGCGACCTCCAGGAAGGACGAGGACTTGGCCAGCTCCTCGATCGGGTAGCCGCGGTAGCGCAGGATCCCGGCCGCGCCATCGATGTAGGTGATCTGCGAGGTGCACGACGCCGTGTTGGTGAAGCCCGGGTCGAGCGTCACCACGCCGGTGGAGCCCAGCAGCTTGGACACGCCCAGGCCGTCGGCGCCGTCGGTCGCCGGGGTGCGTGGCAGCTCGAGGTTCTTGCCGTCAACGGTCAGCAGACCGGGGACCGCCGACGACGCCGGACCGGCTCTGACCCGGCTGCTCAGCCGTGGGGTCGGGGGTGGGAGTGCTCGTCATCATGCCTCCTGAGGCTCGGGGCCGCACGCATCGCGACGGCGAGACCTGGGCCCACGGGGTTCCGGCAGACCCAGCGCCCACTGTACGGGGTGCACCGTCACAGTGTCGTTTCATGGACCCACCGAGGGCGAGACCGCATCGGCCCGGATCGGCCCGGATCGGCCCGCCGGGGGCAGCAGCAGGACACCCACCCAGGCTTGATAAACTTATCAAGTCACTCGCTCGTTGATAAACTTATCATCATGAGGACTCCCCTTGACTCGCCGTTCAGCCCAGGCTCGGACACGGTGCCCCTGGTGTGGGCGGGGCGCATCGAGCACCTCAGCGACTGGCGGGATGCTCTTCACCCACGCCGCGCCGCCGGCATCCACGAGCGCGGCCGCACAATCCTGGGGGAAGCCGGCTCCGGAAAATCCGCATTGGTGCGCCGGATCGCGAGTGAGGCCTTGGAGGCGGGCGACTGGGTCACGCCGCAGCTGCGTATCCCGTCGGGAAGCGACCCCATCAAGCGAGTCGCCTCGGCTCTGCTGACCCTCGCCGACACGGCGGGTCTGCCAGCAGCCAGGGAGCAGCGCATCGGCGACCTGCTGCGCCGCGTTGAGTCCGTGGCCGCTTCCGGCATCTCCCTGTCCGTGCGAGCCCAGGACGGTCCCGAGCCGTATTCCGCCCTGACCGATCTGCTCATTGAGATCGGCCGTGCAGCCACCAAGCGCCACGCCGTGGTGATGATCCACATCGACGAGGTCCAGAACATCACTGATGAGCACGCGCGCTCCCAGCTGCTCATCGCCCTGGGTGACGCGCTCACTCACGAGGAGTCCATAACCCTTCCCGGCGGTCTGAGCGTTGGCTCGGCGCTTCCTATCGCCGTCTATCTGACCGGGCTGCCCGAGTTCGCGGACATGGCCGGAGCCCGATCCGGTGCCACCTTCGCGCGTCGCTTCCAGACCAGCACACTGGAGACCATCGAAGACGACGACCTCCTGACCGCACTCCACCCCTTCATCAGCCAGGGGTGGCCCATCACCACCGCCGACGGCGGCACAGACCGGATCTTCATGGAGCCCGACGCCCAACGCGCCATCGTCGAGCTCTCCTGCGGCGAGCCGTTCCTCTTCCAGCTCGCCGGGCAGTGCGCCTGGCACGCCAGCACCGACAGCATCATCACCGCCGAACACGTCTACACCGGATGGAGCAGGCAGGCGGTCCGCGAGGCGGAGGCACATGTGCAGCGCATCCTCGACCGGCTCCCACCGCGTGAGAGGGAGTTCGTCGAGGCAATGGCCGAGCTCGCACCCGAGGAGCGGTCTCTGACGAACATCGCCAACCGGCTCGGGCACAAGAGGGCTACGGACGCGGGCCCCACCGCGCAGCGGCTCGACCTGACCCGCAGGATCATCCGGCGCGGTAGGCCCTACCGATTCCAGCACCGCGCCGTCGGAGCCTATCTCACCTCCGAGTGGCCCGAGGTGGGCTGACCGGGACCGGCCGGCCTCAGCCGGCGAAGAGGGCGGCGGCCTCGGGCGAGCGCAGGCGAGCGGCGGCGGCGGCCACGCGCTCGTCGGTGTCGGTCAGGCTCATGCGCACTCGCCCGGCGCCGGCCTCGCCGTAGAAGTCGCCGGGGGCCACGACGATCCCCGAGCTCGGCGAAGGCCCCCACGAGCTCGTAGGCGCTCATCGACTCGGGCCCTCGGAGCCACAGGTACAGGCCAGCCACGGAGGCCGGGTCGTTGACGAGTCCCGGCGGCGGCGGTCGCCTCGACGAGCACCTCGCGGCGCTCCCGGTAGACCTCCTTCTGCACCTCCATGTGCGCCTCGTCGCCGAGGGCGGCCACGAGGGCGGCCTGCACCGGAGTCGGCATGAGCATGCCGGTGTGCTTGCGCACCTCGGTGACGGCGCCCACGAGCTCTGCGTCACCGGCGAGGAAGGCCGCCCGGTAGCCGGCCAGGTTGGACTGCTTGGACAGGGAGTACAGGGCGAGCAGGCCGGTTCGGCCCGTTTCCCCTCCGACCCGGGGGTCCAGGAGGCTCGGGATCGGCTGGTCGTCCCACGGCGACTCCCAGCCGAGCTCGGCGTAGCACTCGTCGGAGATGACAACGGCGCCCCGCGCCCTGGCCCAGGCGACGATCCGGGCCATCTGCTCGACGCTCAGGACGTGACCGTCGGGGTTGCCGGGGCTGTTGAGCCAGACGACGGCCACGGGTGCGTCCTCGGAGATGCCCCACGTGTCGGGGTCGGCGTCGGTGTCCACGGGGACGGGGGTGGCCCCCACGAGGCGGGCGCCGACGTCGTAGGTGGGGTAGGGCGGCCCGCGGGTGCAGGACGAGGTCGCCGGGGCACACCCCCAGGTGCAGCGGCAGGAGGGCCACGGACTCCTTGGAGCCGATGGTGGGGATGACCTCGTCGTCGCCCAGGCCGGCCACGCCCCGACGTCGCTCCATCCACTCGATGATGGCGGCGCGTACCGCGGGGGCGCCGACCGCCGTCGGGTAGCCGGGGGCGTTGGCGGCGGTGGACAGGGGCGATGCGGGCGATCTCAGGGGTGGGGTCGACGGGCGTCCCCACCGCGAGGTCGACGACGCCGTCCGGGTGCTGGGCGGCGCGCTCCCGGTAGGGGCGCAGAGAGTCCCAGGGGAAGTCGGGCAGGGCCAGCCGGCGGGGCAGGTGGTGGGTGGAGACGGTCTCAGGTGTCGCGCTGGTGGTCACGGGCCCCTGATTCTTCCTCACACGCCGGGGGACGTCTCCACCTCCGCCCCGCCCGTCGGCTCAGTAGCCGTTGGCCTCTTTCCACTCCTCGTTCTGCGGGGGCAGGGGCGGCGATCATGGGGTCGTCGTAGTCCAGCGCGCCGGTCCGCTGGGCGCCCCCGGGCGAGCCGAGCCCCTTGAGCTCGAAGAAGTCGATGTTGGCGCGGGTGTAGTCCTCCCACTCCTCGGGAACATCGTCCTCGTAGAAGATCGCCTCGGTGGGGCAGACGGGCTCGCAGGCTCCGCAGTCGACGCACTCGTCGGCGTTGATGTAGAGGCTGCGTTCACCCTCGTAGATGCAGTCGACGGGACACTCGTCGACGCAGGCGCGGTCCTTGACGTCGACGCAGGGCTGGGCAATGACGTACGTCATAGCAGCAGTGTCCTTTCTCCTCTGGGGATCCTCCCGCGCGAGTAGGCGCGGTCGGGCCAAGTATGGTCCCCCAGTGCCCGTCGACCCAAGAGGTGAGAGAGTGGCCGTCAGCACGCCGAAAACTCAGGGTTGCCGCACCGCGATTACGTCACTGCCACGGCGCGAATGTCATAGGTAACAATCGATGCACCCCGATCCGCGTGCCCGTTGCCACAGGAGCCGCAGACTCACACAGCACTAGTTGCAGATCATATCGATGTCGCCGTCGTACTTGGTGGTCAGGACGTCGTCGGGCAGGGCCTTGCCGTCGTGCTTGCGGGTGCGGGTGACAGTGATGTCGAATCCCTGCTGCCCCCCGGAGGTGGGTTCACAGTCGGGACCGGACCCGTGCTTGGTCCTCACCGGACGGAAGTTGGAGCGATCCGAGGAGGTGATGGAAACGTCGTAGTACTTGGTCGACCACAGCCGCACGTGGATCTGCTCACCGTCCAGCCACGCCTGGGCCAGTACCGCATGGGACGTGGAGTTCGTGAACTTCATGTCGATCGTGCCGGTCCACAGGGTTGCCTCACGCCCAGCAGGGTAACGCTCGAAGTAGTACTGGTGGGGACGATGCTCGGTGTCATCCATCCCGGCCTCAAAACCGGCGTTGAAGACGGTGGTGGCCACCTGGCTGAGTCCACCTCCCATCGCGTCAACATGCTCTCCGTTCTGAATGACCCCGGCGTCGGCGAACCCGTGCTCGGAGTCGACCTCGCCGAGGACCTTCTCCAGGGAGAAGACCTCGCCGGGCTTGACGACCGTGCCGTTGACGAGCTCGGCTCCGCGAGTGAGGTTCTGCGTGCGCGGCGCGTCCCCGGCGTTGTACGGGGTGGCGAACTCGCCGATCACCTCGCTGACGCCCCACTCGTTCTGCGGCGTCGTCACCGTCGGCTCGGCTACGACCATCGGCAGGGGCACGGTCCGGCCGGCGACGTCGGTGGCGGAGGTGCCGGCCTTGAGCAGGCTTGCGGACAGGGCCGCGGTGTCGATGAGCTTGCCCTGGGCAGCGGGGACGTACTGGGGGCGCGCCCCCGGGGCGCCGGTGGCGGAGCCGTCGATCTTCCAGGTCGCGTTCTGGACGGGGGTCTCGACCTGGCCGACCTGGCGACGACGGCGTCGCGCAGCGCGGTCGGGTCGAAGGTGGCGCTCAAGGTGCCGCCCTCGGAGGAGAGCTTCAGCATCTCCGCAGTGTCCTGCGGTGAGAAGGCCGCAGCCCCACCAGGGGTTCTTGCTCTGTGCTCCGGCGCTCGCCGCATTCACGGTCAACCCGCTGGAGAGCAGCGGCGTGAGGGTGCCGTCAACGAACTTCGAGGCTTCCTCGTCAGTGATGGCGGGGATCGCGGTTCCCTCGGCCATGGCGAGGGTCTTCTTCCCCAGGGGCCAGGTAGCCGGCGAGCTGCTTGAGAGAGGCATCGACGTCGAGTCCGATACCGTTGCTCGCGGGCGTGATGACCGGCTTGGTGCCGTCCAGGGCCACGGTCGCCGAGACCGCGCCGTTGGCCATCGTGTCAACCCGGTCCTCCAGGGCGCCGCGCAGCGCGCTGGAATCGACCCGGATGACGGCGTCAGTGCGCTGGCCGCCGAGGCGCTGGGTCAGGGTGACGGGGTTGAGGGTGAAATCCGGTGAGCTTCTTGACCGAGGCGTTGGTGTCGACTGAGACGCCCGACTTGGCGGGCACGAGCTCGGAGCTGCCCCTGCCCGACGGTGAGGGTGACGGGCTGGGCGAGCTGGTCACCGACGCCCTTGCTGATGCGGTCGCGGGCCTCCTTGGGGCTCAGGCCGGAGACGTCGACACCGGAGACGGTGGTGCCCGAGGCGATGTGCTGGGTGGTCCACCAGGCGACGCCTCCCCAGGCCAGCAGCAGGGCAGCGGCCCCGCGGCGCAGGCGGCGGGGATGAGACGCCGACGGCGCAGGCGCCCGACCCGGATGCCGGGATCTCCGGGGCGATCGATGGCAGCATATCGCCGGAGCCGGAGGGCCATGCGGTGACCTGCTGAGCCTCGACAGTCGCATCGGCACCGCTCGACTCATAGGGCGAGAGGGCCTCGGCGGGGGTGGTGGCCTCATCGACGACACTCATCGACGCCGGTGTCACCACCGCTTCGGCGGCTGCGGCTTCAGCAGCGGCCGGCTCGGGAACCGGCTGTCTCAACAGACTCGTCAGCAAGGGAGGCGGTCTCGCCCACACCCTGGTCGGCGGTCTCACCGGCATCCTCGACGACGGATGCCTTCTGCGTGGGCTGCTCGACGACGGCCGAAAGCCTCCGCAGTCTCCTCGGCCTCCTCGACGGGCCCGGTCGGCCTGACGGACTCAGCGCGGGCTCGACGGGCTCGACGGTGTCGGCCGCGACCTTCGAGGCAGCGGGCT
>BNJV01002695.1_pt1 | contig 138883 bp, 258 predicted proteins | sample 8540591 | NCBI WGS metagenome assembly BNJV01 (sample SAMD00202457, study PRJDB9452) | human saliva metagenome | host: Homo sapiens | reverse complement strand
GTCTTTATACAGAAAGTTTTGAACTGTCCTTCCCAGCGTGCAGAATTTTTTCGCCGATTGCATTCTCCGACGGAATCAGAATGTGGTGGCCTTTTGCGTTTCCCTTCCTGCAAGGCACTGCTGAGTTTCATCTTGGCACTTTCATTTTCGATGAAGAGAGCCGCTCGCCACCTTGTCCAGGCGGTAAATCGGTAAAAGCCTTCACCGAGGTGCTGGATTTAATTCCACGTTTGTTTAAGGGACTGACGTCCTTGTTGGAAAATACGATTTCCGGGGCTCGTTTGCTGCAGAACCCACCTTTCTTTTCCGTGAGAGAAAACAATCATTTTAAATAGTATCATTTTGAGATTTTCAAGAAAACTTTGACGATAATCTATCATTCGCTTACATTTCCTGTCAGCCTTGAGCGGGCGCATTTTTCTGTTATAATGAAGAAAAGCGATTTGGGGTTTTGGATGGAAAGTCCCAATGATTTCTGAGCGGGTTTACAGGAGATTCTTCAATTTGCGAAGACGTCGGTTTGAGCGGCGTCTTTTGGATCGAGAGGAAGGAACGCATTCTGAAAAGTGATATTGATCTTGCTGTCTATGGGGGGATTTTGATACGTTTTATTTTCGGTGCAGGAAGAAACGGGAGCCTTTTGGATTGATTTAATCGATATGCATAGAAGGTTTCTCCAAGTCTTTTTGAAGATATTGAGCTGAAGGAATGAGATCTATGAAAAGATTGAAAACTTTTGTAATTGTTTGGCAGTACTTGCAAAAGCGGACTTTTCGTTGGCAAGAGAGAATGACACATCCCGGAACAGGAATAATAGGAGAGTTCAATCTTACTTTTGAGCTTGCATGGGAAAGCACTGAAAGAAACTATTTTAGAAAAGGATGGCGTACAGGTTCGGAGACGGGCTCTGCAAAGAGACATTTAAAACTTGCCTTCAGAGTGGGCATTCATGAAAGAAGAGCAAGTTTGGATATTGATGCTGAGAAATCTGGCTACACATATTTTATAATGAAGAAGAGAGATAGAGGAGATGTTAGTGCTCATCAGGGAAAGTTTTGCCTGCCTTTGAAAGTCTGAAAGAACTATTTTGAGGAAGCCAAGGGAAGAGATTGAGGAAGGATGAGCAGGGATTATGAGACGATATGACGGAGATATAGCGGTTAAAAAGAAAGGCAAAGTGCAGAGAAGGGGACTCTCGAGGGGTGCAGCGAAGGAGGAGCAGCAGAAAGGGCAGCAGAAAGAGCAAGAGAGAGGCGCAGCCGGATTCCTCTATGCGGATTACAGAAAGAGAGGCTTGCTACCGAGAGTTTTGTCTGCGCGCATTGCGGAAAGAGATTCGCGCCGGAAGGGGCGGGATCGAAGCATCGGAATCATTGTCCGGCATTAGTCTTTGGTCTAGCCTCTGTGGATGAGGACGGCGCGGGAGACCGGAAGGCGGTCTGCCACGGGGAAATGGAGCCGATTGCCATAGTCGCAAGAGAAGATGGTGACTGGAGTATCCCTGCATCGCTGCAAGCGGTGCGTGGAAAGCTGAATCTGAATCGGGCGCTTGCGGATGACAATCCGATTTCTTTTTGATGCGAATCTTGCGGTGCAGCCGCTATGCATCAAGCCTGATGCGCTATCTGGAGAGTTTTCGCGAACAGAAACGAAAGAGAAAGAAGATGAGGTATAGGTATGCCGAAGAGAAAGCGGCAGGTGGCATAAAGAAGATCAGAAAAACAGTATCAGGAGATTGCTGTTTGTGATTGTGGCAGTGCTTTTGCAGATTGTCTGGTTCTGCACATTTCCCTTGTTTGTTTTTGGTGGATAATTATATCGTACTTTCCCTTATTTTTCGGGTATTTCTCGTTTTGTCCATTTATATCATCGGAAAAACGAACCAATCAGTCCATCAAGATGAGCTGGGTCGTGTCTCATCATGGCGATGCCGATTCCTCGGCCGGTGCTGTGCATGCTGGTGCACGGGACGAACTTTCGAAGACCATACGGGAGGCGGTTCGAACTGGCGGACGGCATGCTTTTCTATTTGGACCAAAGCCATCTGGTTTTGAAATTCGCGCCGAAAGAGAATAAGTCGGCAAGAAATCGAGTTTGCCATGCTGAAAACGATGCAGCGTCTTTCCGGTTTACCGTACACGAGGTTGTAGATCTATAAAAGGCGATGGCGATTGGCTTTGAGGCACAGACGCACGCACATTTCCCTGCGGCGAAGAAGCTCATTTTCAGCGGAAACATCACGCTATTGAGACGGAGTGTTTCGGGGAAATGAAGAGTTGCTTCGGAAGAAGGCGAAGGAAGGGTGGAAGTCCGTCTTTTCTGTGATGATGTCGGTTCTATCGGCTTCATCAGTCCCCATTTTGTAAAGGAACTGAGGAAGGCGGGGATACAGTGCCGGATTTTCAATCCTATCGTGCCACTGGTCAATCTCTTTATGAATAACTCGTGACCATCGGAAAATCACGGTAGTGGACGGACAGGTCGGTTTCACGGGAGGATACAATCTGGCGGATGAGTACTTCAATGTGCGTCTCCTACGGTTACTGGAAAGAGACACGGGAATCCGTTTAAGAGGGAAGCGGTCGGCACGCTTACGATGCTCTTCTTAGAGATGTGGCACGCTATGGATGATAGTCTGGTGAGAGGGCTCTACAAACCACATTCCGAGGCACTGGAAATCGTTTTACCGAGAAGGATATTAAAGTGCGCCTACGAGGATTCCCCGATTAACGGGAAGGTCTATCGGAGAAGATGTCTACCTGAACCTTATCAATTCCGCGGAAGACTGTATTTATATGTCACGACACCGCATCTGATTATCACGGATGAGATGAGTCGGGCACTGACGAATGCGGCAAGGAAAAGGAGTCGATGTACGGGATTGTACTTCCGGGCATTCCGGATAAGAGGCTGATTTGTGCCATCAGTCGTTCCTATTATGCGCAGCTTCTTCGGGCGGGTGTGCGTATTTATGAGTATTCACCGATTTCTGCATTCCAAGCAGGTTCTTGTAGATTACCGAATGGCGACCGTCGGAACCATTAATTTCGATTATCGCTCTTTCTATCATCATTTTGAAAATGGCGTACTGATTTAGAAAGTCCCTGTATCTTCGATATAGCGGATGATTTTTATGAACTTTTCCTGCACGTCGAGAGAAGTGAGTCGACTGGGATAAAAAGCGGAGTATTTTTAAACGCTGTCTACAGGGATTCTACGCTTTATAGCCCCGCTTCTGTAGAATAGGAAGAGTGCCGCAGAAAATGCGTGGCGAGAGAGCGCGGAAGAAGGATTCCTTTAAATTATTTATTAAAAAGCTTCATAAAATTGAAAAGAATTATGTTTTATGCTATGCTATGATGAGTTTCATAAACCAATAAAACTTCGACCAAAACAGGGAGGATTTGATGAAAAATTTGTCCGAATTGCGGGAAAGAGAGTACAAGATCAGGATAGCTGCTGTACGTATTGCGAGAGAAGCTGGACAGCCGAAAGAGCGTAGCAGAGAAATCTGCTGCAAAGGCGGAGGAGACTGCACAGGAATCTGCTGTGAAAGCGAAGAGACCCCTCAGGAGCCTGCTGTGAAAGCGGAAGAGACTGCACAGGAGTCTGCAGGAGCAGGAGAAGAGCGCTCCGGAGACGTTTCATAATACCACGGTGGAGGATCCGGTAGAAAAGAAGAACGGTCTGCTGAAGTTCTTCATTCCGATTGGCTGTCCGTTCTGCTCCTTTGTGTTGCTTTCTTTTGCCTTCGGGAAGAATCTGCTTCTCGGCGGGGGAAATGCCAGTCCGGAGCAGAAATTCCTGAAGTATCAGTTCGATTATCTGAACGGGAAGGTCAGGTCATGGAGGAACTGGGATTCTTGAAAGAGAAGACCAAGGAAGAAGTAAACTATGGTGCTACCGGTGAGGTAAAGGAGTAGATGGATTAACAAATACCTGAAAGACTCTGCCCTTACCTTTAAGGCGAAGTCAGACATGGAGAAGGGCAATTTGCAGCTCAGCGCAGGATTGAAGCTGATGGGAAGCGATGTACTGGAGGCGTACGGAGAGTACATGGACGGTCAGCTCGGTTTTTGCGATTCCGGCTGTGGATGATAACTTCTATAAAGGAGATTATAAGACCATCTTGAAGAACCTGACCGGAGAGGATAAGGATGCGCCGAACCTGAAAGAGATGAAAGAGAATCAGGAGCTCGGAAAGCGACTTGTTAAGAAGTACAGCGCTTTGCTTTCCACTCTGGTTACGAAAGGACAATCTTACGGTAGAGAAGAAAGAAGTCAGCCTTGACGGTATCCAGCAGAAGTTTAAAGGAGAGGTGTATACCTTTAAGCCGAAGGCGGATGAAATCAAGAGCTTTCTGGAAAGACTTGCCGATATGATAGAGAAGGATTCGGATCTGGAGAAGCTGATAGAGCAGGGGATGTTCGGTAACGACCTGAATGAAGCAATGGGTCTCGGACAGAGTCCGACTGCGAAGGAGCAGCTTGCGTCTCCTTTGCAAAAGCAGATGCGGGAAAAGCCGAAAACGGAAAAGCTATAGAGGCGGCAAAACTTTTACCTGGGAGATTGCCGTAGAAGGAAAGCAGCTTCGTGAGATTAAGTTGAGTGCAAATGAAAACGTCTTCTCTCTGGAAGTAGGAAAAGACGGCGGAAAGACGATAGAACAGGTCAATGTGCAGAGTGAAAGCACGGAGAATTATTACCTTTCCAACACTTATGAGAAGAAGGAAAGACCCTGAAGGAAGCATTTCGGCGGAAACGGACATGCAAAATATCACCGGTTTAGGAGTACAATATCGAAATCGGCAAGAAGTCGCCCATCATGCCTTATGGAACCTACACGGTAAAAGACCCGAGCGGAATGGGCGGCGAGGCAACCCTACCGTGAAGGACGGAGCAAAGGACAGTACGGATCGCGAACTTGTTCTCAGCGGCTATCTTCGTACGGTAGTATCTTTAGGGCTGTCGGAAAAGAATTTAGAGTCTGTAAAGATTAACTTAAATACCACGGAAAAGGCGGAATTTTCCCATACCGAAGGAGAAGGTCGTGGATATCTCGATTATTCCGAGGACGATTTCTTCGAGCTCGAGAGAAGATTCAGCAGAGCTTAGCGGGTACGTTCATGAATGTACTGGGAGGAATGCAATAAATGGAAAGCAGATTTGCGCAGTCGTCAATCTGGGTCTTCAGTATCGCGAGGAGGAGAGCAGTTTTTAAAGGGCCTCCTTTCTTAGAAAGTGGAGAAAATTCTCGGCATTCTGCGGAGAAAACTGGGCAGGGAAGAGCACCCTTTGAAAGCGCTTGCAGGTCTTCTTCCGTATCAGGAAGGGAGATACGGATGGCAGAGGAGGTACGGGCGAATCTGTCCTATCTGCCACAGGAGATTTCTCGCTATGACAGCCTGACGGCGATGGAGAATCTGTATTTTTACGAAGGTGACGGGACTGCCGGGGAAGGTGATTCGGACGAGGCAGCACTGGCTCTTACGGAGCTGGGGCTCTCGGAGAAAGAGAAGGAGAAGCTTCCGTCCCTTTCGCATGAAGAGAAGGTGCATCTCGCGTCCGCCCTGATGAGACGGCCGGCGATTCTTCTTCTGGATGACAGTGACTGTGATGACACGAATCGTATGAGCGCATTTACACTCTACAGAAGATGAAGCAGCAGGGGACGGCGATGCTCCTCATCAGCCACGGTAGAGGAGAACTGGAGGAAATGGCGGATCGTATTGCTTTATCTGAAAGAGGGAAAGATGGTGGGAGAGTCTAGTGAACGGCTTTATTGCGGCAATAAGAAAAGACTTGATTCTGTTTTTCAGGAAAGGAGGTATTCTCGCTTCTTTCCTTCTTTGTTTCTCTTTTTCTTTCGGGAACGTCCGGTTCCTTTCGCCTCTTTCCCGTTTCCGAGTAGATGAAGACGAAACCATCATGTCGAAGACCCTGATTCGACAGATGGAGACGTGGAGCCTCTTTTTCGGAAGTGCATCGGATTCGGCGGGAGGAGATTGACAGGGGAGCTGAAAGAGCGAAGCGGTGTGCTTTGCATTCCGAAGGACTTCTTCTATACGGCATCTCGTTTCAGGGGAGCCTGTAGAGCTGATTTTGAACGAAAAGCGCCCGAGGGAAAGTGCTATTCTGGAGTCAGTGTTCACTTCGATTATGAAGATTATGGAAAAGGAGCAGGAAGTGAGCCTTTTCCGTATACCACACGGCATACGGAGACAAACTTTCCGAACACGAAGAGGAGGCACTGTACGAGTCCGCGTCAGAGCGGCTGCTCAGTGCGGTGCTCCGAGACAGCTGATTTTCAGGATACGGATATAGAGTCAATGTGGCTAATGCGCTTCTTATTCGGATTTCTTCCGCGCTTTCTCTTTCTCTTTCTTTACGGCGCTGTCCATGGTGGCGGCGGTTCCGGAAGAGGCGGAGATGCGCATTGTCCGCTTTCGGCAAATGGGGGAAAGGGATTCTATCTATCCAAGTGGCGGTACTTCTCCTCTGTCCTTTCCGATGCTGTTTCATGGAACTTTCCTTAAGGAAAGTCCGGCGCTTTCAGGGAAGGTATGCTGGTCTTTCTCTTTTATTTTCTGCTTTCCCTGTTCAGCTCTTTTCTTCTGGGGCTTTTTCGTGTCGTTCGGGATGCGCGTCTGGGAAAAACCTCAGTCTCACCCTCGCTCTTCCTCACGCTGCTTTTCACCGGAAGACTGTCTAGTAGCGGGAAGATTCCTTTTTCGCTGGCGCGTTTTTCACCCATCAGTATTACGGCGGTTCTTCTGGAAGGCTTAAGGAGAGGCTATCCTTTTTCCGCGTTCCTTCCTTTCTTTTATCCTCTTTTTCTTTTGTCCCTGTTTTTCTTCTGCTCTTTTTCTGTAGGACGAAGGAACCGGAAAAAGCAAGAACTTCGCTCGCGATGCGTATAGCTTCCTCTCTCCGAGGATATATCCGGATGGAAGAGTGGCGGGCTGCCTCCTTCTCCTCTTTTCTGCCTCTTTCTCGGAAAATATGCGGAAGACAGACAGGAAACGCATCTCGCCGTTTATCTTGTAGAGAAAGACAGGGGAGACTGGAGCAAAGAACTGATAAAGGATTTAGAAACGGAAAAGAGTCTTTCCCTTTATCCGGTTCAGGAGAAGGAAGCGGAAGAGAAGCTTCTCTATGGGGATAAAGAAGGGGTACTGACGATTGAGGAAGGCTACACGGGGAGACGAGGAAGGAAGGGGAAAAACTCTTATATGAAACGTCCTCGTCTTCCCTTTTCGGAAATGGCGGCACGGGAAATCGTTTGCGGCGTATGTGGCAAGAGAGCGTACGATGCGTACAGAGAAAATGTATCTTTTCTTCGCTTCTCGGCAGAAAGCCGACGGAGAAAGAAGAGAAGGCGCTATGGAGAATAATCGAAAGTACAGACGCACCACGCCTTTGTTTACAATAGAAAGAAAGAACGGTGCGGAGGAGAAGACGCTTTTTATGCCAAAAAGAGGCGGTTTACGCCTCTACTTTACTTTTATCTCTTCTCTTTTTCCGCTTTTTACGGAGAGGCGGAGGAGGTGGAAGGACGTCTCGGAGCCTTTCCGGCGGGACACTTCGCCTGTTTATGAGCGACGCTCTGCCTCTACCTGCTCCTGAGTATAGCCTTTGCCCTTGCACCTCAAGCTCCGCTTTTTCTTTTACGACACTTTCTCTTGTAGCTTTACGCTTTCTTCCCTCTTCGCGTTCTCGAAAGGGCTCTTCTAAGTTCCTCGGAGAAGGGCGGAAACGGGGCTCGGCCTTCATCTCGGATTGCTTTTTCAGCCTTCTCGGCGGCGCGTTTATGGACCTTCTTTCCGCACTGGGAGAGAAGGCGTGCTCGCCCTACCTTTCAGCAGGACTTTTCCTAAAAGGGCATGGAAGGACCTCCTGCACTTCAGCCCTCTTCTCGTTCTCCTCGGACCTTATTCTATTCCTTTTGTCTCTTTCCAGATTTCCCAGAGGCCGGATAACAGAAGGTTCTCATCGACAGTGATGTGGTGCCCGCAATAGGCAAATGAGCGGAGAGAGTCCTGCCGGTGGCGAGGATGGAGCTCCTCCCCGAGCTCTTCCAGGAAACGGTCAATGATACTGTCTAAAGAGCCTGCGGTTCCGTAAATGATGCCGGAACGCATGGCGTCGATAGTATTGAGAGAAATCAGCTTCTTTGCCGGAGCAACGTCAATCGAGGGAAGAAGAGAAGTCTCCTTCTGCAAGAGCGTTCATGGAGATGCTGACACCGGAAGGATGACCCCGCCGGAGAAGTTGCCTCGCGGTCAATGACCGTGAGCGTACTTGCCGTTCCCATGTCAATGATAACAGCAGGAAGCGATAGCGTTTTACTGCGGCTACAGCGGCGACGATGAGGTCGGGACCGATTTCTTCCCCACCGCATCCGGAAAGCGGAGAGAGGAGACATTTTCCTTCTTTACAATGAGACGAGTCCTTTATGCCCAGAATCTTCGCGGCTTCCTGAGAAAGAGCCGGTGAGTACCGGTACGACGGAGGACAGTACCATCGCATGGAAGGCGCGGACATCCATCTTCAGGAGGGTGCAGATTTCGTCGATATCCGCAGCATATTCATAGCTGGTTTTCTTTCGATTACTTTCCATGGTGAAGATCTGCTGAATCTTTCCTGTGTCATCGATGCAACTGAAGTCGGTATGGGTCATTTCCACAATCAATCGCAAGAATCATTGTTCCTCCAGTTTCTGTTTTGGTAAGATGAATTCCTCCAGTATGCGTAAAAATAACCGGAATCAGGCAGGTTTGGTGGTGAACTCCCATCACGAAGTTTACACCGAGAATGCTGAAGAGCAGGTAATCGATAATGGGAGGCGCCATCGCCCACATTTTCAGGGTATCCTGAGAAGAGCAGAGTCCTGCGATAAAGATCCCGGTATTGACAATGGGGGCAAGGATGGCGGGAAGAAGGACTTTCGTGACTTTCAATTGACTTTTTCCGGAGAAAGCCGGCAGCGAGACCTGAAGGTACCCGGCAGCGGTGCTTTTCAATAAAACGAGGAAAAAGGGTAAGGAAGGGTTTCTGAGAAAAGAGGATGAACCCGCCGGCATCACTTCCGGACACAACGGAAAAACAGACCATAATCCCGAACACAAGACTCTAAGAAGGCGGCGCTTGCGGCACCGTGAGAATCGCACCAAGAATCATCGGAATCAAGGTAAAGGTGATGTTAAAGGGACCGAGTTTGATGCTTCCAAGAAAAGAGTTGCAGGCATAAAACAACCGCAGTGAGGATCGCCGTCCCGACCAGTTTTTGAATGAATGCTCTGCTTTTCATAAAAACACCTCCATCCAGAGTGAAAATAATTTATAATTGAAATGATAGTACAGAATGGATGCGGATGCTGTCAATTTACCGCGCTTGTATTTTACGGGAGAAAACAAGGGAAAAAGGCTCCTTTTTCGGGAGGCGCGGAACGGAAAGACCTTGCAATGCGGAAGCACATTCGCTAAAATTAAAACATAATTCTATATATCGAAGTATTAGAAATAGAGAACGTATCGGGGAGGGAAGTCGGAAAAATGATAGAGAGCATTTGGTGGAGATGGGACTTCCCCTGCTGTTTACGGTTTTGTTACTATATTACGCTATTAAGTTATTGGTCTTTTCACGACGTGGAGAGTATTCGTCCGAAGGAGCGTCCGCCCGTTTCAGACAGAAAGGGCTGTGGCAGGGAAGCCGGATATTCGTTTTGATTTTCGCACTGATTTCTTTAGTGGCATCGTTTTGCATGCTGATTCATCCGTTTTAGGAATCACACTCATTCTCCTTTGGGCTGATTCTCAGTGCCGTACAGTTTAAACGGCTGGAAGAAAAAGTATGCCGGGGACAGAAAATGAAGAAGTATTCCGTACTTTTAGCAGATGATGAAGAGGATGTGGTGAAAGCCATCATCCGGACGATTGATTGGGAAGGGCTCGGCTATGATCTCCTCGGGTATGCGAGGAACGGTCTGGAAGCACTGGAGCTTGCTGAGGAGAAGCAGGTGGACGTCGTGCTGACCGACATCAAGATGCCGTATATGGACGGGCTTACGCTTGCGCACAAGCTGAAGGAACTCTACCCTCTATTAAGATTGTCATTTTTCAGGATTTGATGAGTTTGAATATGCGAAAGAGGCGATCCGTCTGGAAGCGGAAGAGTATGTTTTAAAAGCCGGTGGACAGCGGGGAACTTTTCCCTGTATTTTCAAAGAAGTGCATGATCGCCTGGACAAAGAGTTTGATGAGAAGCAGAACATCAACCACTTGAAGAACTATTATCTGGAGAGTTTGCCTATCTTACAGGAGAGTTTCTACACCTCTTTGATTGAAGGAAACGCACGACAGGACGAACTGATGCGGACGATGCTGGACTACCAGATTGAATTAAACGGGCGGTATTATGCGGTGGTGATTCTGCATAATTCCATCAGCCTTTCTCCGGAAGGAATCAATCCGCTGCTCATTACCATGTCGATTCGAAAGCTCGCGGAGGAACACATGCAAAAGAGCAGACGTTCCTGTTTCTTTACCTATCTGGGGGACACCGTTCTCATCACACAGTTAAAGAGTGAGGAGGAGCGCTATCGTCTGACGGATGAGCTGGAGACGCTCTGCCGTCTGGCAAAGCACGTCTGCAAGGCGACGATTACGGCGGGAGTCGGAAAGACGGTCTCTTCTCTTATGGATCTGCCGATTTCCTATATGGGAGCGCGGGATGCGGTCTCACCGCGTGCTGTACGGAAGAGGAAAGGTAATTGCGATATCGGATATCAACCCGGAGGAACGGGAGAATCCTTCTCTGAATCGGGAGATCTTGGATGAGGAACGGCTTCTGGATGTATACAGAAGCATTCGGATGTCTTCGAAAGAGGAACTCTGTAAGGATATTGACGCCTACATGCAAAAACAGCAATCTGGAGAATCCTTCCTTGCAGGACTACCAGTTTTTCCTCATGGAACTGGTGACGAACATTCATAAATTTCTGCTTTTCCAATCATGTGGACGCGGGCCTCATTTTCCCGAAAGAGGAGGACGTGTACCGAAAGGTACAGCAGTTCAGTATAGAGGAGCTTTCCGCTTGGATGAAAAGAAGTTTGTGTGAAGGTGCAGGAACAGATTCAGGAGAAGCGGAGTGATAAGACGAAGTCTTTCGTAAAGAAAGCCGTGGAGCGAGTACATAGCCACTATATGGATAAGGACCTTTCCGTAGAAGGACTTTCCATGGAACTGCATGTATCCGCAGCCTATTTTTTCCACGGTTTTTCAAGAAGGAGACGGGGAAGAGTTTTTATCAACTATCTCACGGATTATCGGATGGAGAAGGCGCTTCGTCTTCTGATGGAAGAAGAGGAGAAAACCTATATCATAGCGGAAGCGGTAGGCTATGCGGACCCGAATTATTTCAGTTATGCTTTTAAGAAGAAGTTCGGTATGTCGCCTTCCAAATACAAATTAAACGGAAAGAGGCAAGAGGGGGCATAATGGAGAAGAGAGAAGAGCCACTTTGTGCAGGATGTTTTCTTACGGAAAGGCTTCTTCTTTCCGCTCGCTTCGAATCCCCGTTCCGTTCGTTTCATAACATGATTCTGATGAGCTTTTATGCTCTTATCGATCGGGATTATTCTGTTTTTATCTTCCGTGCTTTATGTGCAGTTTTCCGCACGGTTGAATTACGCGCGGAAATGCAGTCCGAGCAACTTCTGAATCAGGGAAGCAATCGGCTGGAAGAGTATCTGGTCAGCATGCGACAGATTTCGGATGCGATGTATTACAGCGCCATCAAAGGGTCCAGTCTGGACCTTTCGACTTTAAACAAATCCATGAATCTTTTATATGAAGCGCATAAGGACAGCCTGGTTTCCGTTGCGCTTTTTCGGGTGACGGAAGCTGATTACCGCAGTGCCGAATTCCTCCGAAAAGAGAAACAGGAGGGTAGTGGAGCAGGATTTTTACTTCCGCCGTACAGCAGGTGGAGAATCTGCATTTTTCGCTTCCCCATGTGCAGAATCTTTTTAATGATCCTTCGTTCCGTACCTACTGGGTGATTTCCCTGAGTCGTGTCGTGGAACTGAGTAGGAGCAGGGGTGAACAGCAATGGCGTTCTTCTTGTAGACATGAATTTTGAAAAATATCGAACGAATGATGCAGAAGTTAAAACGGAGAGGATAAGGACCGCTATTTTTATCTTTGCGACAAACAGGGGAATCTGATCTACCATCCAAGGATGCGGGAGATTTTGAGAGGAGAATTTCAGGAAAAATACCGCTGAGATAGGCGAATGGGATGACGGGAGTACATCGTGCTTTTGGTTTTCGGGAAAGAGAAAACGGTGATTGTGGACACCATCGGGTATACCGGTTGGAAAGATGGTCTCCGTCATGCGGGACGGGAACCGGATTTTTGCGCCGGGCGGAATGCTTTTATTATGTATTTATCCTGATTTCTCTCACCCTCTTGATTGCTCTTGCTTTTTTAACCAGGTGGTGTCCCTGCGTCTTTCCCTATCCGATTCGTAAAATTAAATGAGGATTTGGAACAAATGGGGAGCACCGTCTTTCGATGGACGATATTTCCGCCTATGGCAGTACGGAGATTATCCATTTGGGGAAGAGCCTTATGCAGTCCTTTGCGCAGATTGATAAGCTTACGGAAGAAAAAATGGAGCAGCAGGAGGAGAAGAGGCGTACGGAGATGGATGCGCTGCAATCCCAGATTAACCCCCTATTTCCTCTATAACACGCTGGAATCCGTGGTGTGGATGATTGAGAGCGGAAAGAAAGAGGATGCGGTCTTCATGGTGACGGAACTCGCCAGTTTCTTCCGCATCAGCCTTTCCGGGGAAGAACGTCATCCGTCTTTCGCAGGAAATACAGCATGCGAAGAATTATATGAATATCCAGAAAATCCGTTTTTAAAAGATAAGTTTACGGTCGATTTTCAGGTTTCCGAGGAAGCGCTTTCCTGCCTGACGGTGAAGCTGATTCTGCAACCGATTCTGGAAAATGCCATTTACCACGGCATGGAAGGGATGGATGAGGATGGAGAAATCCATGTGCGCGAAAACTGGTAAAGGAAGGCGAGCACAGTATCGTCCTCTTTGTCGGTAGAGGATAACGGCCTCGGTATGACGGAAGAGAAGGCGCGGGAGCTTCTCAGAAAAGAGAGTGAAGAAGTGGACTTTTCCACACAGAAGAAGAGGGATCCGGGGTAGGACTGATTAATGCACAGGCGGATTCAGCTCCGCTTCGGTGCGCAGTACGGCTTTCAGATTCAGCAGCGAACCGGATGAAGGAACGGTAGTGGAGCTGCGTTTTTCCCTGCCATTCTGTATACGGAGGAGACACAGAAGAGTATGGAGCACAGCAGCATGCATCATAGTGCAAGCGATTTTACGGAGGAAGCGGCAATGAAGGAAAACCAGATATTCACGACAGCGCTAGTGGCAGTGGCAGTCCTACTGCTTCTTCTCCCTCGGTAGATTCATGGGGAGCAATAAAGCGGAGAAATACAGAATTTCCATCGTACTGGACAACAGCAGTTCGGAGGGCTGGGGAAGTTTTCGAAAGGACTGAATGCCGCGATGAAACGCTATAACATGGAGTACAATTATGTCACGACCAATCGCTTTCACTCCATTCAGGAGGAGAATCGGATTCTGGAGCAGGAAGTGAAAGGCGGTGCGGACGGAATCATTACGGAACTTCGCGCAACGGAAGGCACGGGGAGATTCTCACAGCTTAGCGAAGGAAGTGAAGGTCGAACTCGTGGAAAGTGCACGAGAAGCCGTTGCTCCTGAACTTTCGATTCCTTCCTTCTCCGTGGACGAGGAAGCACTCGGTAAAGCGCTTGCGGAGGAGGTGCTTCATTCTCCTTTAAAAAGAAAAACTGCGTATCGGCATCGCTTGCCGGAAATCAGCAGAAGCGAAATATGCAGGAACGTTTGAAGGCGCTGGAGACAGCATTGCAGGACTGGAAAACAGGAGATTGCCTGGGTCATAGAAGACCGGGGAGAGACGGAAAAGGATCTGAAAGAGGAGAATCATAAAAAGGGAGGGATGCGATTGTTGCGCTGGACAACGATAACCTGCTTTCTGCTGCGCGGTATACCGAGGAAACCGGACGGAGCTATCGAACTCTACGGCGTGGGAGATTCGGAAGAACTGATTTATGATCTGGATCAGGGTGATTCAGAGCCTTATCGTGATTGACCATTATGACATGGCGTATACCGCGGTGGAGTACCTCTGGAAGAGCCTTTCAGAGGGAAAAACCTTCCGGAGTCCCATCAGGTGAATTCTCACATCGCCAATGCAAACAATATGTATACGGATAAGATGGAGCAGATTCTCTCCCGACGGGATAGAGACGGGAAAAGACATAGAGGAATGCGGTAGGGAAGAACGGGGAGGCATCCGAGAAAGTTTGTCTTATGGTTTCACGAAATGTTGAAGAGGAATGCAGGTGAAAAGTGCTGAGGTTGAAGAGGAAGGATAGTGTTTCCAGAATGGAAGAAGAGCTGGAGCGAAAAGGCGCGAGAAACGGGAAGAACGGAAATAACGAGAAAAAGGGATAAGAGAGTGCAGAAGGAGAGGAAAGGCTCTTTTACTTTTTGCCTGTCTCTTTCTCCTTCTCTTTTAATCTCCCCGTGCCTGCGGGAATGCCGGAGAGAAGAAGGCAAAAAGAAGATTAAAATCGGCGTCACCCTCGTATGACAGTTATGATACATTTCTGACCGGGCTGATATGCGCTGCTGACAAGGAGAGTTGCCGAGAAGCGGGCAGAGGGGTACTGAAGTAAATGTACCCAGTACAATGCGGCGGGGAGTCAGAGCGATGCAGACATGAGCAGGTGGAAGAAATGTTGCAGAATTCCTGCGATGTGCTGTGTGAATCTGGTGGATCGCATCTGCGCCTTCGGAAATCATTGATATGGCAAAGAAGAAGGATGTTCCGGTTATTTTCTTTAACCGTGAGCTCGTGAAGAAGACCTGAATCAGTGGGTGAACGCTCATTACGTCGGCGCGGGATGCCAAGCAGTCCGGTATCTTGCAGGGAGAGTTGGTCTGGAGGATGTGAAGGGCGCGGAGAAGGAGGGACAGCTTCTCCGGAGCTGATCGAAATGGAGACGGCAAGCTCCAGTATCTGATTTTTGAAGGAGAAGCGGACACCAGGACTCGATTATGCGAACGGATTATGTGGTCTCTACGATTCAGGACGCCGGTATACCGCTGGACAGGCTGATTACAGCATTGCGAACTGGAGCAGGGCGGAAGCACAGAGTAAGATGATGCAGCTCTATCCTGAATTTCAGGGGAAGATTGAATTAATTCTTTTCTAACAATGATGATATGGCACTTGGCGTAATTGATGCGTATGATAAGATAGGCGTACAGAAAGACCTTCGTCCCTGGATCTACGGCATAGACGGAACGAAGGCGGGCCTTGCCGCCATAGAGAAAGGCAGTATGCGCAACGGTATACAATGATGAAGTGGGACAGTCCAAAGCCCTTTTTCCGATTGCTTTTCAGCTTGCGTCCGAAGGCGCGGAGGATGGAGAGGGACGGAGATAGAGAAGATTACCAGGCTTCCTCACAGAAAGGTGAGGAGAAAGAATTATGCAGAATTTAGAACAGAAGAATAGAGAGCAGGGCGAGGAGAAAAAGCAGATTGGATTTCGGAATTAGCGGAATTCCTTTTGGCGATTCTTCTCCTGTGCTTTTCTTTTTATTTTTCCCGGAAAACTCCAACCGGATTTTATCGATGATTCGTTCTTTCCTCGGATCGAGTTTGCGGTCCACTACCTGGGAATCGGTTTATTCATTTTCCTTTTTATCGTTCTATATCGCTTTTTCTCCGTATGGGAGTATCGTACTGGAAGTCCGGAGGAGAAGCCGAAGTATTCTTTTCTTTTCCTGGGCAGTATGATGTTCACGGCGGGGCTTGCAGCGGACATCCTCTTCTATTCCTCTGTGAATGGATACTTTATGTGGGAACCCTATGTGCAGAGCCTGGGCAATAAAGAGGAATGGGCGACGGTTTATACGCTTTTTCCATTGGGGGCCGATTCATTTGGGGGATTTTTACTCGGTTCTTGCGTTGCTCGGCTTTATGCTGCACGTACGAAAGCGAAGTAAGCAGCGTTACTCCGAGGCTTGTCGTCCCATTCTGAAAGGACAGACGGACGGACTTCTCGGGAGAGGGATCGACCTCTGGCTGTATTTTGCCCTGCTTGCCGGATACGGCTACAACCTTCTCCGTGGCAACCCCGCTTATGGCGGAGATTTTTGAAGAAGGTCTTACCCGGCGTATCGACGGTCAGTCTTACGATTGCAATACTGCTTATCACCCGTGCAGTGTATACGTATTCTCTACTAAAGGGAATGGCGGGGATTTCTTTCTGGCAAAGACCTGTACCTGGCTTATTCGCTTCTCTTTACATTTTTCTTCTTCGGAGGCGCGGGTACTTTCATCCCGCAGTAACGGTTTCTCCGGCGTTCGGGAAGATGGTAGAGCACTTTCTCCGACGATGGCGACCTATACCGACCCGCTCGGAGAGAATCATTTTCCGGAAAAACTGGACGATATTCTATTGGGCATCTGGATGGTATGGTGCGTGGCGTCTCCGTTCTTTATCGGAAGCATCAGCAGAGGACGAACCATACGGCAGACAATCCTCGGCGGATATCTCTCGGGGTGGGCAGCGGTGTTTGTGAGTTTTCTGGTGCTGGGAAACTATAGTCTTTCTCTGGAAATATTCGGGAAACTTCCGGTGCTTTCCATCTCATGAGAAGACAGGCCTTCTTTATAAGACGATTGTGCAGTGTCTGGAGGCACTTCCCCTGGCGCCTTTGGTGCTCGCCTTCTTCCTCACGATGTTTGCCTTTTATGCCACTTCTTTCGACTCCATCGCCCTCGTGGCATCGCAGTACAGCTATAAGAGTTTGAAAGAAGGCGAGGAACCGGACAAAAAGGGTGCAGGGATTCTGGGCAATTCTCCTGATTCTCCTTCCGCTTGCCCTGGTTTTTCTCGGAAAGTTCCATGGCGAATCTGCAATCGGTGTCGATTATTGCGGCATTTCCGATTGGCTTCGTGATTCTTTTGATTTGTTTCAGCTTTTTTTGAAGGATGCGAAGGCATATCTTCAGGAACTCGAGGAGAGGAAAGATTGATGTTTCAGGGCTTTTTTAATTATGACAATGAGATATGGCGTTTTGTGGGGAGACTTGCGGATATTATGGTTTTGAATTTCCTGTGGGTGATTTGCTCCCTTCCGATTGTGACGCTTGGCATATCCACAACCGCACTGTATTATTGCACTTTGAAGATTGTAAAGGATGAGGATGACTGGAATGCCAGGATGTTTTTCCGCTCCTTTAAAAGGAATTGGAAGGAAGGTTTGATTATTTGGCTGATTCTTCTTCCCATCTTTGCTATCCTCTTACTGGATCATCGTTTCTTTAGTATCGCTTTTTCAGGAAAGGATATCTTACGTTTCCTGCTTCGGGGGATTACGGATGCCCTGATTTTACTCTGGGTTTTTGTCTTTCTATGTTTGGCCCTTGCTTTCCCGCTTCGAAAACTCCTGGCAGAAGACGATTTTTCACGCGCTCCTTATGTCGATTCGGCACCTTCCCTATACGCTGGGCATTCTTCTTATGGATCTCGCTCTGGTCGTGGGCGTTTACTTTCTGCTTCGGATTCTTCCGATGTTTGTGCCGGTTTTCTTTATTCTGGGATTTCCTTTAATTGCCTGGGCAACTCCGCCTTTTTCCGTAGAATCTTTAAACAGTATGAGAGAATCAGAAGAAAGTAGGATTTGGAGAGAAAAATACTGCCATAAAGGAGGAGGCAGGGACAACCTTGCGGTCATTCCCTGCCTGTATTATGAAAAATCTAATAATCAAATAACGTATTTTCGTTATCTGAGAGAAATTATAGAAAAGAGCGATGAATAAACTATGTGTTGCGTGTAAACATTGTGCTAACAAAAATATGAATGATTCATGAACTTGCAGCGCAAATTGTACAGAGAAAAATAGAGGAGAATGTTATTTAAAGAAGAGGAAGAGGCACGAGATCCGTTTCTGCACTTTAGCCCCGCTGCCTTTATGAAGAGAAAAATCCGGAAAGAGAGAGAGCCTGCTTCTACGACGGATGCAGCAGGAAGAAGCCGAACGGCAGATAGAGGAAGACCGTCTGTCCGTGCTCTATGAGCGCTATCCGGTCTTAAAAGAGCGGAGAGAGAAGGAGGGAGCAGCCGGAAGCAGGGGCTCTTTTTCGAGAGAAGCGCCGCTTGTCGATCTCTATATGTACAGCTGGATGAATATTTTGATTCGGGGAGAAACGGAATCCATTTCTGGAACAGAAAGAGCGCGCGGAAAGAAGTGGAGAAGCTTCTTCGGAACTTCCACTTTTCTTTGGAGGAGGAAGGAGGCGATCGACGCCTCTTCGCAGGAGAGAACTGGAGTGCTTCGCTTCGTTCTGGATAGAGACCTGTGCAACGGACAAGAGCTACGGCTCGACGGTATTTGGCCTTGTCCGGATGAAGGACAGCACACTTTCCTTGAAGATGGCGGAAGAGATTGGGGAGAATCTCCTGTTTATTCCGGAGAAGTTGGGGCTTAATGCACTGTCAAAACCGCTTCGGGAGCTCTTTCGTAGAGGTATATACCGGCAAAGTGAAAGAGGGAGAGCGATGCTGGCAGGAAGTGGTCAAGAGATAGGAAAAGGGTTAGAGGAATGGTTAAAAGCAGTAATTTTTGATGTGGACGGTACAATCTGGGACAGTGCAAAGGAGGTTGCCGCTTCCTGGACGGAGAGCTTTTTCAACATTTTTCCGGAAACAAAAAGGAAGGGCGATTTTCGACAAAGACCTGGAGAAGTATATAGGCTTAACCATGGAGGATATCGAGGGACGGTCTCCTTCCCGGCGTGGAGAAAAGCGCGAAGAGAAGAGATTATGTGCTATGCGATGGAGTATGAAAATGAATACCTCGCGAAGCATCCCGGAAAGTTCTTCCCGGACTTTTTTGAAACGGTGGAAGATTGAAAAAGAAGGAAAATGCTCTATATTGTCTCCAATTGTCAGTCCGGTTATATCGAAGCGATGCTACAGGCGGCAAAAGCTGCCATACGGTGAAGGAAAAACTTTTTCAGGACATCGAGTGTTTCGGGAATACCGGAAAGAGCAAGGCGGAGAATATCGTGCTTCTCATGGAACGAAACGGGAGTTCGAAAAAGACGAGGCGGTGTATCTCGGGGATACTGCGCTGGATCAGAAGTCGGCGGAGGAAGCGGGCATCCCTTTATCTTTGCTTCGTACGGTTTCGGGCATCCGGAGAAGATGCGGGCGAAGATTGCGGTCTCCCGGAACTGCCCGGAAGTTCTTTCGAAGTTATAAATCGGAGGCTTTCCCGGGAGCCGGTTTCCTTTCTCCGCTTGTCCGGGGAAAAGGGGAACTCCGGCTGTTCGGGGGAAAGGGCGGTAATTTGTAAAATAGCCTGTTTTATGCTAGGATATGATTTTATAGAAGTAGACAGAAGGAGTGTTTCTATGGGGTCATACACGGTATTGCAATGGGCTACTTTTTTTATGCTCTATTGTATATTGGGCTGGTGTTTTGAGTCGACGTACTGTTCGATCAAGTCCGGACATCTGCAAAACAGAGGATTCTGTCACGGACCCTGGCTTCCGATATACGGAGTAGGCGCGAGTATTTTGATTATTCTGACGCACGGGCATGAAGGGAATCTGCTCTATCTGTTTTTTGTCGGTTTCTTCGGCGGGACGACGCTGGAGTTAACGACCGGTCTCATTATGAACAGGATTTTTCACATGCGTTGGTGGGATTACTCTCAGAATCCTTTGAATTTCCACGGGTATATCTGCCTGCCGGCGTCCATCGGTTGGGGCATTGCCGCCGTTTTTGTCACCAGAGCGGTTCACCCTTACGTTGCGGATATTCCGGCGAGTGGTCGTATATTCATTTTATTGTTGTTGATGCGATGTTTCTCTGTTGAAGATATCGTGTTTTCCGTAATCGGTGCGCTGGAGCTTCGAGAGAGAGTGGCGCGGCTCGCAAAAGAGTCGGAAGAGATTCAGTCGCTGAAGTCCATTGCGGAAGTGTATGACCGGCTTTGCCACGGCAAGGCGGATTTCGGACAATCTGCCGGAGAACTCTTGGAGGTGCAGAAAACGGAAGGAAATGTGGCTGCAGCGAAATTTATAGCAAACTCCATCAAGATTTCTACCGTGGCGGTGGCGAGTTCCGTTCGAGATTCCGTGCAAAATGTTGCCGGAGATGTCAAGGATTCTGCAGGGGCAATGCTTGGACGCTTCTGGAAAAATGAGAATCTGCAGACCTGGAGAAAAGCAGAGAGCAGATGGAAGAGCAACTTTCCATCTTGGAAGATGGGGAGCAATGCCCAGAGCGGAAAGATGCCCTGGTGGGTGAAGACGATGCTTAGAAACAACCCTGAAGCGGTATCGGAGGAGAGAGGGTTTGACGATTTAAAGAAGGCGGCGATGAAGCCTCTGAAGAGAGAAAGAACGTCTCTCTAGGAACGTCCGGCTTCGTTCCGTGGAGCAGTTTCCTTACGGTAAGCAAGAGAAGTCATCTTTGGGAGGAAAATGAGTTTAGTACGCACGATGGAAAGAGTCTCATGACAGGCAATTCCGTGATTCGGAGAGATGTTTGAAATGGGGCAGGATATGCGAAACAGTACGGGAAAGATGCGGTATATGATTTCAGCTTTGGGAAATCCCGTGGCGCCGGTTCCGTGTAAGTGAAGAACGCGATTATCAGTCTCGAGAACCAGGATCCGCATGAGATTCACAGCTGCGAAAAAATACGGGCAGATGTACTGGACAGCGGTTGCTGAACATCTGAATCAACGTTTTGAGACAGAGCTATAGTAAAGAGAATTCTCCTTTGCACGGTGCGGCAGGAGGTCTGAATGTATTGATGCGTTGCCCTTTTGGATGAGGGAAAGATGAAATTCTTCTTTTGCACTGTACTTTACAGAGTACGTTCCTATGTTTCACTACAAAGGTGTTTTGAAGGTGGTTCCCTGAAAGAGGACAGTTTTCTCTCAATGTAGAAGAGGCGGAGCGGATGATTCGTATGAAAACCAAGGCGTCATGCCTGAACAACCCGGAACAATCCGGAGCGGTGTCCATTTATAGCGCGGAAGAGCTTACCGCTCTTTCGGGAGTACTTGTGAGAGCGGAAGAGAGGGTGACCATCCGATTTATCTGATTTGTGATGAACCCTACCGGAACTCGCTTGTGACGGAAGAGAAGTGCCCTATATGCCGAATCTTTACCGAACAGTATCTATCTCTACTCCTTTTCGAAGACCCTTTTCCATTCGGAGAGATCGGATATGGCATAAACATTTCTGAGTCAGGTAGAGGACGGGTGCGTGTCTTATGACGGCGGCGTTAGCAAACACCAAACCAGAACGCTCGGTTTTGTGAGATGCGCCTTCTTTTGTTTCAGAAAGTGATCGGCAATGTCTGGACGTGAGAGATTGACCTCGGTTTTGTGACGGAATCATAAGCTCCTCTAGACCGAACTCACACGGAGATAGGCTACTCCTGTGTTTCCGCTCACTAGAGGCATAACTTTTACCTTCCGGTGAAGTGCCCACTCGCTGGATACCAGAGCTCACTGAAAGCTTGCGGGCTCTTGTCTGGCTCATGGTGCGTTACCTGACGGCTTCGGTTTCTAGCTGTTTTCACGTCTCGCTTACTGTGTACCGTGTGGAGAAAGGTCGAGCATCGATACCGGCATTTCGGGCATTGATGGAGGGATTGCAAGGAATTTCTGCGAAAGGAAGGGACGAGGCTTCCTTCTGAACAGTGAACTGTATTTTAGATAGCAAAAGAGCAAAGGCGTCCGCCTTGCTCTTTATATCGACGAGGACTCCGAAACCCTTATATACAGGAGAGAAGGCTCCGGAGCTTGAGTATGAAAAGCTTTTATTTATGTTACAATTTCTTGTAACTGTGTATGAGATAGTCGGAAACTGTGGATTAAAATATGTTTTCATGCATTAAAGAAAATGAAAAATATAAAGAAAAACTGACGGAAAGTGAAAGAAATCAGCTGGACAAAGTTAGAAAGCGCTAATATAATCCTTATAGAGTTGGTTTAATATTACTAACTTAATAAGGAGTAGGGATGGAGGGATAAGTTCTATTTTAAAGAAAAGAATTCGGTAGAAGACTATGTGAAAAGAGCATCTTTGCCTGAACGCACCGGTACTTCTCGGTTTGAAGCCGGCGGCAATGTTCACCGTGAGTAAGGCGGAAAAAGCGCGACTCGAGGAACTGCCTCCTCTTGCGGGAAGAAAAAGAGGGGAACTGTCCCATAGAAGAGTACTGCAGGGGAACCCGTATGGAAGAAGAAGCTTTCCCGTCCGACTGCCGGGTTTTCGCTATCGTTACGCTGCATTCCGGAGAGAAAGAAAGCATCCTGCTGTATAGAAAAGATATTCTGTATGCACATCTTTAGCAGACAGAAAGGTGAAACAGTTTCTGCATTCCTTGGCGCTGGGATATGAAGAGGGAGCGGACTGGATTCTCCATTTTAAAAACGCTCTGGAATATAAGGAAGAGGGCAGAGAATTTCCCCATGAGATAGGCATTTTTCTCAGTTATCCTTTATGGGATATCCGCGCTTTCATGCAGAATCACGAGAGAGGCGAAACTTACCGGCTATTGGAAGGTTTACTATAAAGTGGAGAAGGCAGAGAGAACAGTTTCAAAAAGTATGACCGTTGCATTGCCTTATTGCAGAAAAGGATGGAAGAAAGAGAAGAACGGAAAGGAAACATATTGCTTCATTATGTGAAAATGTTGCAAGCAACATATAATTCCCTAGTGAAGTACTATGATATAGAAAAAGGCAAGAGGGGTTGTAGTCTATTTTACAGCACGACTGAAAATCCTGAGCCACAAGAAAAATAAGGAGGAAGAAACGATGATTAAGGTAGTATTCTGGAGTCAGACGGGAAACACGGAAGCGATGGCAAATGCTGTTGTAGAAGGGATTCAGGCAGCAGGCGGACAGGGAGAAGCGAGTCAGTGTCTCCGATATTTCCGCTGCCGATTTATCCGGAGATGCGGTTTTTCGCACCTCAGCTGTCCCGCAATGGGAGATGAAGCACTGGATGATCGGAGATGGAGCTTTGTAGAAGAGCTTTGCGGTTCCGTTTCCGGAAAAGAAGATTGGGCTCTTTCGGCTCCTATGACTGGGGAGATGGAGAATGGATGCGCCTCTGGGAAGAACGGATGAAGAAGGCGGGCGCCGTACTGGTAAGCGAGCCGGTTATCTGTAATCTCACACCGGATGACGAAGGCGTTGCAAAGTGCAAGGCACTGGGTGAAGCTTTGGCGAAGGCATAAAAGAAGATATCAGAGAAGATGTAAGAAGAGGATTCCTGTGAAAAGAGATTTTCTTCCGGCACTGTGAATAGAAAATAAAAAGGAGCGGAGAAAGAGATGAGCGCCTCTTTCTCCGCTCCTTTTTCAAAGAGTGTGTGTCCTATGAAGGTGTCTGCAACTGCTTCTTTACATTTTTTCTTCCAGCCATTCTTTTAAGACGGTAGCCTGATTCAGTTTTTCTTCTTTCGCACCGAAAAGAAGAGTGACATTGTCTTTTGTAAGCTGTTCTTTCACGGTCTTAATAAAATCGTCTTTATCGGGATTCTTCTCGAGCTCCTCCCGATACTGTTCCCGAAACTTCGGATAAAGTGCTTCTTCGTGGTTGAACCACTTTCGGAGATAGGTAGAGGGCTGATGTCTTTCGCCCAAAGGTCGATTGCCGCACGCTCCTTCGAGATGCCTCTCGGCCAGAGCCGATCTGTTAAGATACGAAAGCCGTCTGTATCCGCATTTTCCGCATAAATTCGCTTTGTCTGTATTGATACATCTTGAACTTCCTTTCTTTCAGGTGTATTGCAGGCAGGATGGGGAAGATCGGTCATCCTAAAAGGGAGCAATACGATAAAAGTATGCGCATTAAAATAAATATTTTAATGCGCATATAAATCTCCATATAGATTGTATTTTTACAGCACAATCCCTCTCCAAAGAAAAGAAAAGATTTTTATACATCAGAAATTATTTTTCCCATCGAAAAAGGATGGCATTCCTTAGAAAACGGTGTTTTCCTTAAGCGGTTTCCGGGAAGAAGTGCTTGATATCGTCTTCTACAGTGCCGATACCGGCAATGCCGAAGTTCTCTACCAGAACCTTTGCCACATTCGGAGAAAGGAAGGCGGGAAGAGTCGGCCCGAGGTGAATGTTCTTTACGCCAAGATAGAGAAGGGCGAGAACGATTACCGCTTTCTGCTCATACCAGGCAATGTTGTAGGCAAGCGGAAGCTTGTTCACATCATCAGTCGAAGATTTCCTTCAGTTTCAGGGCGATGAGGTGCCAGAGGTAGAGTCGATTACACTGTCCTGCATCAAGCACTCTGGGATGCGCCGATATCGCCGAGATTCAACATTGTACTTATACTTGGCGCATCCTGCGGTTAAGATAACGGCATCCTTCGGCGGGGCTTTCGCAAACTCGGTATAGTACTCTCTTCTTCTGTCTTCCGTCACAACCTGCCATCACGATAAACTTCGATGGCACGACTACTGCCTCCACAACCTTATCGGCGAGGGCAAATACCTGCTCATGGGGCGAATCCGCCTACGATCGTACCGCTTTCGATTTCTTTAGGCGCGGGGCGAGGGTCTTCGCCTGGGCGATGATGCCGGAGAAATCTTTGATTTCACCGTGTTTACCTTCGATATGCTTGCATCCCGGGTAACCTGCGGAGCCGGTTGTCCAGAGTCTGTCCTTATAGCTGTCCTTCGGCGGTACGATGCAGTTTGTGGTCATGAGGATCGGACCGTTGAACGGTTCGAACTCTTCCTAGCTTCCACCATGCATTTCCATAGTTTCCGGCGAAGTGCTTGTACTTCTTAAAGAACGGATAGTAGTGCGCCGGGAGCATCTCGGAGTGGTATAGACATCCACACCGCTTCCTTCGGTCTGGTCGAGAAGCATTTCCAGATCTTTCAAGTCGTGTCCGGAAACCAGAATTCCCGGGTTCTTCCGCACACCGATGTCTACGGTAGTGATTTCCGGATTGCCGTAAGCTGTGGTATTTGCCTTATCGAGAAGAGCCATGCCTCCACGCCTGCTTTACCAGTCTCAAGGTCAGCTTTACCAGGTCGTCTCACGGAAAGGCTGTCATCCAGTGTTGCGGCAAGCGCCTTCTGAATGAAAAGCGTCTACATCGGCATCATCCTGTAAAAGGGCATTTGCGTGCTTGGAATAGGCTGCAGGCCTTTTAAACCGTAGGTAATCAGCTCTCTTAAAGAACGGATATCTTCATTCTCTGTGGAGAGTACACCGATGGACTGGGCAAAGATAGCATAGTCATCCGGGAAACAGCTACGATTTGCGGCTTTTGGCAGTGTTGCCGAGTCGGAAAGTTCCTTCCGCAAAGAATCGCGAAGCGCGAAGGTCTCGGTAATATTCTTCACAATGGCATCTTTATCGAAGTTTGCATTCGTGATGGTGATGAAAAGATTCATCGTTACTTTGTGGTTTACTTCCTTCGATACTTCCCTTGCCTTCTTCTCTTAACTTTTTCAGCGACCGCGAAGAGTCCCTTCGTGGCATAAATCAAAAGGTCCTGCATTGCTGCCATCCGGCTTCTTTCCTACAGACACCCGATACGGTACAACCTGTGCAGTTCGCTGTCTCCTGGCACTGAAAACAAAACATCTTATTCTCCATTTTTCCCTCCTAAGAAAATCATGACGGAACCAAAGTGTATATTGGCGTTGTGCGCTTCTTTCCTTTCTCTGCTCTATACGCACCGCGCTGAATCGTATTCATTCTGCCTGAACGCAAGAAAAATTTTGTTGCACTCGCAACAAAATAAACCTACACTATGCATAAAAGAAAAACAATTTCAGGAGGAAAGATGGCGGGAGAAAGAAATGCCTGTGTATAGCGCCTGCTTGAGCGAGGGCGACGCACAGAAAGGCACTGGACAGGAGGAGTACTTCGTTACCCGACATGGAGATTTTTAAAAGGAATCGAAAAGGAGAATCTGAACGCACTGCTCTACTGTATGAAGAGTTATGTTCGCTCTTATAAGAAAGGAGAAATCATACATCTCGAGGAAAAATCATGAAAAGCACGTCAGCTGTGGTTCTCAGCGGCAGCATTCACATGATTAAGACGGATGTCTGGGGAAAGAAACGCTGCTCACCCATATGAGTGAGGGGAAATCTTCAGGGGAAACGTTCGGCGGAAAGGTGAGCGGGAGGAGTATATCACTTTTCTTTCCGCAACAAAGACGGAAGTTCTCTTTCTCTCTTTTGAGAGAAGGCGATTCATGTTTGCAGAATCAGTGCAGTTTTTCACTTTCGTTTGATTGAGAATCTCTTTGACTTAATCAGTAAGAAAAAAACATCCAGCTGATGGAGAAGATTGAGGGTGACTTCCCGCAGTACCCTCCGGGAGAAAAGATTCTGGCGTATCTTTCTTTGCAGGCGCAGAAGCAGAAATCGAAGTATATCGAGCTCGGCAGGTCGGACGGACGTGGCGCAGTTTCTTTGTACGAACCGTTCCGCGATGACCAGGGAACTCTCGGCACTGCGGGAGGAAGGCGTGATAGACTTTGACCGCAATACGTTTATTTTGAAAATGCACGCGGAAGTATAAAATGACCATAAGAAAGGAGAACTTCATCTCTCTTTCTTATGGTCATTTAAATAATAACCCGTAAGATTCGTAACAAATAGCTGTTCACCGGATGTGATTTATAAAAATACTCTATACCTTATTTCAGTATACCATATTGCAAGAAACAGTGAAAAAAGGATAAACTGCCGGAAGAGGACTAGGAAAGGTATCAGGCGCTCCAGTGCAGCGAGGTAATGTGCCTGAACATCCTTTCTTCCTGCTCTTTCTCGAAGGCTTCGCTCTTTTCGTCGATAGCCTGAAAAGTCCTCCGCACTGAGGCTTCTTTCTGCAAAGGGTAAACCACGCTGTTTTCCTTTTCGATGTGGAGTTGCAGAAGGTGGGCATACGCCATCGCATAGGAAAGGATGTCAGTTTCAGCTCGGGAAGGGGTTCTTTTTGGTATTCGTTTAAGGCGGTTTCAAAGAAAGAATATCCGCTCTGCCGAGGTCATGCTCCTGACGAGCATACCGTCAGGTTACCAGCGTCACGACCGGCCCATTTTCTCCACCATCACGGGGAAAAAGAAACTTCTCTTCCTTTTCCGTGGTGGTGCTTATCCACATAGTTCCGGATAAAGTCAATCAGTGTCCGAAAGTCTTCGTCAGGGAACTTCACGCCCGTTCATAAGCTGTAAGCAAAGGCGCGTATAACGGCAAGCGCACGATTGATATTGCTGTGATCCTCTTCCATGATGGAAATACTGCTGTGCATCAACGGTTCATCCTCTTTCTGTTTCTTTCTGTTTCAGTTTCTTTTCTGTTTCCGTTTCGTCCGGTTTTCGGAACCCCCTTTTTAAAGGGAAACGGTCTTTACTTGAAAAAATGCTGTAACGTCCACCATCGTCTGATTGAAGATGAAGCGCTGTAGTGCAGAGCATCCCTTCCATGATTTTCTTCCGAAGACGGTAGTATACAGGGTCTCCGCCCGCTTCGATCCAGAACGGGGCGTGAATGTCTTCTTCCTGCACCCAGGAAGTACGCTCGGGATCTTGCTCCGTAAGAACATTTACCCGGTCACAGGGCATCCCGTTTAGAAGGGAGTCATCCATCTTTCTGTACGCATCACTCGCATCGGAAGAAGCGTCCAGTGCGTGTTCCTTTCCGAAGTTGTAAGCCACTTCCTCAAAGCGGGAAGGTGCTTTTCATCCTCTTTTAAAATGCTTGTCACGAGAAGCGCGTAACGGGACTCGGCATCCTGTATTCTCTCCTGCAACCACCCGTGAATATTCATAACGTCAATTAATTCATTCAGAGGACGTAATTCCTTGTTGACAGTTTCTTCCGCCAGTTTTTATCGGAAAAGACTTTCCAAGCGGACTCTTCGCCGAAGGAAACGATTTCTCGAATCAGCTCTTCCTGTAGTTGAATCTTGTTGTAGAGCCAGTAGTGAATAGGACCCAGAAAAGCACTCATGATGCGAAACCTCACTCAGTTTTTGTGTTCAATGCGGCCAGTACGGCATTTGGGTTCAGACCGTGTACCATGCAGGCATCTTCCAAAGACTCCATCTGAGAGCTTGGGCAACCTAAGCAGTGCATCCCTGCTTCCAGTAAGGTGTCAATCAACTCCGGATGCTCGTTTACAATCTGTCCTACCAGCATATCGCTTGAAATTTTCTCCATTTTTAAAGCCTCCCTGTTTCTTTTCTTCATGATAGATTTTTATCTGTGTACATCAAACCGTGTCTGTCGCTTTTTTCGACGTACTGCGATTACACAGCAGTATAGCAAATACGGAGGAAAAGTGGTGTTGCTTTTGCAACATTTGGATGACGCACGAAGATTCTTTACAGACTGTGCTTCGTTTCCTTATCGGGAACTGTAGAGACTTGGCAGTCTGCGGTTAAAGTCCGGGCGTGCGTTTGTTTTTCCTATCAGGAAATGGAACGGAGGATATTGGGCAAAAGATGAGAGCTTTGTCTTCTCAGCGCTTCTGTTTTTCTTGTATAATGTAAAAAGGTATAGAGGAAAAAAGTCGGGTTTTTCATAAAACAGTACAATAACGAGGATTCATTTGGAGAAAGGAATAGGAGAGGAGAAAGTATGGCAGTACGGAAGGAAGAAGTAAAAGTTAAACAGAAAACTGATGGACTTTTTGGATCATAGTGTCAATGCATTTTGCCGTCGAGAATATGCGGAAATTCTTCTGAAAAGAGGTTCCATCCGCTGTATGAGGAGAGGACTGGAAGCTGGAGGCAGGGAGAAGTATTTTTGTCACGAGAAATAACTCACTTTAATCGCCTTTGTTCTTCCGAAGAAGCCGATTAAGAGCTTTCAGATGATGGCGAGTCACAGTGATTCTCCGGTGCTTTAAAGTGAAGACGGATCCGGAAATCGAAGTAGACGAAAGGCCTATCTCCAACTCAATGTGGAGAAGTACGGCGGAATGATTTGTTCTCCGTGGCTGGACAGACCGCTTTCCGTAGCGGGAAGAGTGCTGCTTAGAACATCAAAGGGCGTAGAAACGAGGCTCCTGAACATCGACCGGGATCTCCTGATCATCCCGAATCTTGCTATCCACATGAATCGGGAAGTCAACGACAGCTATAAGTTCAATGCACAGAAGGATATGCTTCCCCTGCTTTCGACGGAGGAAGGGAAGGGCAGTTTCAAAGAAGATTGTTGCAGAGGCGCTTTCCGTGAAGAGGAGTGCATTCTGGACTGGGATCTCTTCCTTTACAATCGACAGAAAGCGACCTTTTTGGGGGCGGAAGAAGAATTTATCGGAAGTGGAAGACTGGATGATTTGCAGTGTGCCTTCGCATCCCTCCAGGGCATTCTTTCGGCAAAGCCGAAGGACAGCGTTGCCGTGCATTGTGCTCTGATGACAATGAAGAAGTGGGAAGCGGAACGAAGCAGGGGCAGGATCCACCTTCTTAAAAGACGATATTACACCATATCACTTGCCGCGTTTCACGGGGGAGAGGAAGAGTTTATTAAGGCGTTACAGAACAGCTTCCTGATTTCCGCGGACAATGCGCATGCTGTCCATCCTTCTCACCTCGATAAGGCGGATCCGGTGAACAGACCCTATATGAATCGGGGCATTGTCTTAAAGTACAGTGCAAACCAGAAATATACTACGGATGCGGTTTCCGGAGCTGTCTTCAAGAGCTTCTGTGAGAAAGCAAAGGTGCCGTTCAGTGCTTTACGAACCGTTCCGATATGCTGGCGGATCGACGCTCGAAAACATCGAACAGTCAGGTGGCGCTGAACACCGTGGATATCGGCGGCGCAGCTCGTCCATGCATTCGTGAGGACGGCTGGCGTTTCGATAGCTATTATCTCGTGGAAGTGGCGAAGCTGTTCTCTTCTTCGATTCTCGGAAGAGGAGACGGCAAGCTGGAGATTCGGTTCTAGGAAAGGAAGAGAAGAAGTTCGAAGTTAAGCGCCGGGCAGCGGGGCGGCAGAAAGAAAGACCGGCTGCGAAGCCCGGACCCCGTATGGAAGGTGCATAAATAGGAAGGGATTGCAGGGAGGTCGCCGTCCTATTACAACATAATAAGCTACCAATAGAAGGAGAAGTATGGAACAGATACAGTTGGAAGATGCTCGCGTTTGTGGCATTTTCTACGGTTTTGAGGATTCAGTAATGTAACCAACGGTTTCGTGTGGTTCAACGGGGAATCAAGTCATTTCAACTGGATATTATGCATGTTTGCCTAGCTTGCCTGCCCTATGTGATGGTGGGAGAACTGGGCTCTGCCTTCAAACACCATGGCGGTGGGGTGAGTTCCTGGATTCGGGAGACGATGCGGAACGAAAGTTGCCTGTCACGCAGGATGGACGTACTGGGGCGTGTCACATCACCTATATCGCCAGTAAGCCGAGTGGAGGATTGAAAGCGCTTTCCTGGGTGATTTTCCGGGATGCTTCCCTCTATGACAGCCTGCCGAGTATTTAATTCAGCTCATTACCTGCTTTGCTGCTCATCTTCTGCTACAGTCAGCAAGCAGGGCCTGAATCAGATTAAAGAAGATGGCAGCCCTCGCTGGAACCAGTATGTTTGGCGGGCTATCTCTGCATCACATCAGTGATGTTCGCCGCACCGATTTTTGAATCCGAGAGCGGACTATGTCAGCCTGGATTTCAAGTTTGAAAGAATCGATTCCGTGCTGCAATCTGAAATGCGCTCATCGCCTGTCTATCACTTGTCTTTGCGGTGGGCGGTTGTGAGAAGATTTGACGTGTAAACAAAGTGCGGGGAATCCGGTAAAATTCGAGAAGAGACTTATGGAGAACGCGTGCGCTTGCCATCATGGTGGTAGTCTCGCGCAATGCTCAGGAACCATCGCGATGGGCATGATGTTTCGATCCGAAGCTCGTCAACGCGCCTCAAAGAAAGTTTCGGTCTCTATACGTGAACGGCAGCTACTGCATTCCAGAAAGCTGGGAAGTACTCATCATGCGGAATGCTTTACTGATTATCCTATACCCCTCTGTAACGTCATCGGACAGTTCGCCGTACTGATTATCTGTATTGACGCTCCGCTATCGTATGCTTCTCGATAACGAAGACACAACGTTCATCCCGAAAGGCGCTCTTGAAGCAGAATGATGTCGGTTTCCTATACAAACGGGATCAAGATGGTGGCGGTTCGGTTTCCGGGTCCATCATCCTGGCACAGTCCTTTCGTTCCGGGTGCAGCGGCGGTAGCCGAAGCAGCTTACCAAAGCCGAATTCCGATGTATCGCCCGCTTCGTTATCTTTGGGTGTTTAGCGTATATTGCCCTTCGTAAGAGGCGGGAGAAGTTCAACCGGGTATCGTTTTAGCGAAACAGCACCCGTAATAGCGCTCGGTTTACGGTATCTGGTGCTTCGTGGTCACCGCGCTGTGCTGCCTGCTCGGAATGCCTCGGACGACCTTTGCACATTCGCACTGAATGTCATTGCGCCCTGGTGCTGACCGCTCTGGGACTCATCCTTCCGTTTGTTGCGAAGCGGGAGAAAGAAAGTTGAGGTATGAGGAGGCTACGTCGCTAAGAATAAAGATATTCATAAAAAGATATGTAATAAAGAGATAAGAAAAAGACATAAAGTGAAAAGGTACAAAATGCTGAAAAGATAGTAAAGTAGAAAAGGGACTGTAAAAGGAAGCTGCCATTTTACTGCCTGCGAATAGTGCCATAGGGCATAGAGGCTGTTTTCGCTTTTTCTACAGTCCTTTTCTGCACTTTCATCGAGGAACTATTTCGGAAGCGTCTGTTCTATGGTCGAAAATTTCGGGTATAATAGAGGCAACTAAACTGCGGCTAGGAAAGGGGTAAGGAGGGTGAAAGAGCGAGTTATTGTAAAAATAAGAGAACTGTCATCTTGGCTTTTGTTTAATGAAAGAGTCTTAAATGGGGCGTGCAAACGATGTGCAGATGGAGCAGCTGCTATCTCCATTTACCAGATCGAACCTGGATGAGTTCTTTATATGGTGCGTGATAGGAGGACGCTCGCATGGAGCAGGCGGGAAGAAAGCCATCCGTGACAATAAAAGCCGGACTGACGGGAAAAGAGCAGGTGAAGCTGATTCTGAAAGAATTGAAAGACGACTCGAGCGGAAAGACGGAAAGAGGTTTACGAGGCAGTTGATGGAGAGTTGGACCGGCAGGAATCCATATTATCAACTACAGAAATTATCAAGAAGAGCAGAGTCGATGGAACTTTGCTTTGATACGGTATTCGTCTGTCTCCAGTCATTGTAGGAAAGCAGCAGCCCTTCCCTTCTTGCAGAACCGGGGCTCTAGTAGCGCACGTGGCGACGAAAAGGAGACGGAGAAGAGAGTGATTGTTCCCTGCTGGAATCGGTTTTAAACGCCTGATCGAGATTCCGAGAAAAGGGGTACATGCTCTCGAGAGTTGATTCTCCACTTTGCTGTCGGTAGCGCATCCGGCATATCAGATTAAAGAGTCCATCGTCACGTGTCACGAGAAATGCGGATATCGATGCGGGGACGTGTGATGATGAGACCTGGACTATCGGGGCATGATGGGCAACTACGAAGAAGCGAGAAGGCTGAATCACGGTGCCGGACTGCGACTGACCAGGACCTGCATAAGTCGATAAAGAAGAAACTGGCGTCCTTCTCGGCATTTCAGAGGAGCAGTGCTCACTGTGAACGCCCTGGATTTATCTTTCCTTTTCGCTTTTGCAGAATACGATGCGGGAACATCAGAATGGTAGTACCCGAAGTACAGTCCGAGGGCCTAGCAGACAGGTGACGGAAAGGAAAATATTTTCTCTCTCGCAGAGAGAAAGATATCCTGCTTTTCCTATCCTTTGAAAGTATGCGAAACTTTATTTCCTTCTTACAGACTGCGTACAGATGATTCGGTGTGCTCCATTAAGATTACCCTTTTACGCATGGCAGTCACAGCAGATTGTGGAGGCGCTTTTGTGATGCTGCGGAAAATGGAAAAAAGTCCTTGCTTTGGTAGAGCTCCAGAGCGCGTTTTGATGAAGAGCAACATTGAAATGTCCCGTCGCCTGGAAGATGCCGGTTGTCAGGTGATTTACGGTCTGCATCTACAATTGCATTCCAAAGCTTTGCCTGGTTACCAGACAGACGGCGGAAGGCGTACATTTTCTGACGCAGATCGGGACGGGAAATTATAACGAGGAAAGACGGCGACGCTGTATACGGTTATCACTCATTACGGCGAATCAAAATATAGGACGCGATGCGCGGGAAGTATTTCGCACCCTGCTTCTCGGCGAGGACAGTTGGAGCAGAGTACGGATCCCTCCGTGCACCGAGAGGATTGCAGGAGGCCATTCTCGAAAAGATTAGAAAAAGAAGGCAGAAAAAGCGGAAGAGGGCAGAGGCGGATATATCGACGGAAACTGAATGCGCTGACGGACAAGGATATTGATGCACTGATTGAAGCTTCGGAGAAGGGGGCGGTGATTCAGCTCCTGATTCAGGTTGCTGCTCATTCCGGGAATTCCAGGAAGACGGAAAATATTACCGTGCATAGTGTGGTCGGGCGTTATCTGGAACATTCCCGTATCTATCGTTTCGGACAGGGAGATGCGGAAGAGATTTACATTGCCAGTGCGGATTTTATGACGAGGAATACGCTTCGAAGAGTGGAAGTTGCTGCACCGATCTATGATGAGGAAAATCGGAATCGGGTGCAGGAGATTTTCGACCTCGGCTTCCGGATACGGAGAAGGGAAAGGTTCTGCTTGCAGACGGATCTACGATCCGGAGAATCCGAGACGAAGCGCTTCGATTCACAGGACTTTTCTATAGAAGCCTATAAAAGTGTGGAGTAGGGCGGAGTCGGAACAATGGTATTTATCTTTGCATCAAAGGAAGAAGATATAGAAGGGTTCCCTACGGGAGAGGAAGACGTCCTCTGCACGGTAGGGGAAGAAGAAATCTCCGAAGGACAGTGGAGGAGACGCTTCGAGCGGAGGCCAAGCAAGGATGATCTTTTCCTGGGACGCGGAAAGCGTGTTCAGGAAGAATGCGGAAGACGGTTCCGTCTTCTTTACAGGGCGGGAAAAGAACAGGAGACTGGTTTCAACTTCACGCGATGGAAGGATTGGAGAGAAGCTTCTATCCGGAGATGCTCTATCAGAAACGGTTTTCCGGAAGGGCGCGCCGTATTTTTGAGGGGCGTTTCGCACTCTCCGATTCCCTGCGGAAGGGGAGAAGCAGTCTTTCTGGAAAGGCTGTCGGCACAACTTTTCGATTGCGAATCAGTTCCTTGCTACGGAAGACCTCTTTTTCTTTTGCAGAGAGGAAGAGCATGCGAAAGCTGCAAAGCTTAGGAAAAATGGAAAACTCGGAAAGAGCGGAGGAGAGAGAGCTCTTGCGCCGTTTTCTCAATTTCTCCTGAAACCGAGCCGGGAAGCGAGCAGAAAAAGAGAAAAGGAGGAAAGCTTTCTTTCGGAAGTACAACAACTTTCGAAGAGTTGCACCTGAGCTTTTCTTTAGAAAAGCTGGAGAAATTCCTTCGTTATGCGGATACCTTTCGCTTTCTTGGAAGTCGTATTTTTCAGGCCCTGCGAGGCAAAGAACCTTCGTACACGATAAACGAAGCGGACAGAAAGTGCTTTCGGACTTCTCGAACTGGCTCTTGCAAAGAGGAGGGCGAGGAGAGGCGGCTACAGAGCGGAACACATGCGCGAAAAAGTGGAACTGTTCTAAAACGAGACGAAAACAGCTCCGGCGGAAGCAGGAGATAGAGAGGATATTTACCACTGTTTTATCCTCGTCACCATATATCTATATCGAGAGGCTTGCTTCGGGATCGGAATACCTCCGTGTTTTGGAGCGTGCCTTCCGAAAAGCAGTCTATATCTCGACCCGGCCATTACAAGGACAAGTTCTTTAACCGAAAGAAGCAGAACAGGAGACTTACAGGAGAAGAGCCGGAGGCTTTATTTTAGCAAGAAAAGAAGGGCAGTATCCATAAAGGGCGCTCCGGTCTGTCAGGATTTTCGGAAGCGCATTTTTGCCATAGCTCTTTACTAATGAACTGTCCGTTTCACTGTACGTACTGTTATTTGCAGGGAATGTACCCGAGTGCAGAATCTGGTGCTTTTTCTGAATCTGAACGATTATTTTACAAACTGTCGTGCCCTGCTTTCTGAGAAAAAGGCAGCCTCTATCTCCATCTCCTATGATACGGATCTTATCGCAATGAGAAGTTTACCCTATGTGGAGCGTTTTTCTCTCCTTTTTGGAAGGAGAAGAAGCTCTTGATTGAAGTGCGGACGAAGGCGGGGGGAGAAGGATTTTTCCGAAGAATCAGAGACACTTTCTGTTCCGGAAGACGTGAAGAGGCGGATGATTTTTGCCTTTACCCTTTCTCCACTCGAAATTGTAGAGGAGGCGGAGCAGGGAAGTGCAGGGCTTATGGGGCGGATTGTTGCGGTGAAACGTGCCATAGAAGAAGGATTTCGCGTTCGGCTCTGCTTTGACTCGATGATTTACCATACGGACTGGAAGAACATATATCGATCGATTTCTTGACCTTGTCAGGAAATTCCGTCGGAAAAGGTCTATGACATCAGTGTCAGGGAGTTTTCAGTATCTCCGAGAGCTATCTGAAGGCAATGGAACGCGCCTGTCCGGATTCTCCCCACCTTCTTCCCTTATGAAAATACGAATGGATTCTATCATTATCCGAAGGACTTGCTGGAAGAGATGGAAGGCTTCCTCCTTTCCCGGATAGAGGAGCAGTTTCCGAAGGAACGAATCTTTCGATGGAAAGACGAATAGTTCGCGGAGAGTAAGGAAGGAAGCGTGAGAGAGCGAATGCCGGGAATGGACAGGCAGAGAAAAGATAGGGATAAGCAGAAAAGATGAGGAAAACAGGAAATATGAGATGAAAGCAAATTAGACGAAATTAAAGAAGAAAGAAACGCGGAAATAGACGCCCGCTTGCCCTGGTAACGGGCGCCTCCGGCGGAATCGGCTATGCGATTGCTGTGAGTTGTCCGCTATGGGATACCGTGTTTACGGGGTAGGAAGAGACTTCGGAAAAGTTCCGGGTGATCTTCTTCTGCTCCCCTGCCTTTACCCGATAGAACTGGATTTACGAAAAGAAAGGGGCGGCGGAAAGCATTTCAGGACTGCTTCGACAGGAAGGAAGACTCCACGCATTCTGCGCGCGCGCGGCGGGAGTCGCTTACTACGGCTTTCATGAGACGGTGCATCCCGAACGCCTGCAAGAGATGGTGGAGTCAATCTGAGCGGTTCCGCGCTGGTTTTTGACACGGCATTTTCTTCCGGGAACTGAAGGAGGAGAAGGGACATATTTTCTTTATCGAGTTCGGACTCACCGCTTTGCATGAAAATGTTTACGGGCGGCGGCGTAAAGGCGACAGCCGAGAATCTGCTTTCCTTTGCCCGAAGCTTATTTCAGGAGCGAGAGAAAGAACCGACCAGAAGTGCGTGCACAGTATTCTTTCCGGACATGACCGACCACCGCACTCTACGAAATGCGGACTTCACGGTAGGGGAAAGGAGCGGACAGTTTTCTCCTCCCTTCTGGATGTAGGCAGAGCGGTAGAGATGATTTTTAGAGCAGAGGGGAGGCGTCGTGTTGGAAGAGGGCCACACCTTCGTCCGCATGGTCTTTCAGATCAAAAACGTTCTTGAGTGAAGAAGCAAAATCGCTCAGGTCGATTACAAAGTAGTACTGTATACAAGCGCGAGTGAAGCTATAGAAAGCGAAGAAATACTACAATTTAATGGCAAGGTAATAAATGATACATCATTTGCCTGCCTTCCCAATTTTAAAACGAATATCTCGCAAAATCTTATCGGTGCCATAAAAACCGGAAAATTTATAATTTAAAGAGGAAACAGGAGAAAAATTTGGAGGCGAGATATGGATTGGTGTATGTCTTTTTATCCTGATTGGCGGGTGCTTTGACCTATGGTAAGTTTGTAGAAAAGCTGCTTCAGACGGATGAGAGAGACGCCGGCAGTGCGGATTAACTTTGACGGAGTGGACTGCGTTGTCATGCCGGAGTGGAAATTGTTTCTGGTGCAGCTCTTGAATAACCCGGGGTTGGGACCAGAGATTTTCGGTGCTTTAACCGGTGCCGAGTGAGGACCGGTTGGCGTTCTGAGGATTACCTTCAGGTACGGTTTTTGCCGGCGGTGTACACGAGTATGTCTCCGGACGCTCAGTGAGGCGTTCGGATGGGGCATCGATTTGAGGTTACCGGAATATCTGGAGCTCGGCATGAAGAACGTCACGCGTGTCTTTTCCGAGTGCTCTCAGTATGGTCGGTACCGTTTGCAGAGGTCCTGCTGGACTGATTGTCACCTTGATTAAAGAGGGCGGCTCTGCAAATGCGAGTTCTACGAATAGAAAGAGATGTGGGCTTTGGATTATCCTTCTTTATTATTTGATTTGAAACCTTCTGCCCGATTGATAAGATTATTGGTAAGATTTATCCGGTGTTCGGTATCTGCCTAATTGCTATGGCACTCGGCGTAGGGATCGGTATCTTTACCCACGGTTACCAAATTCCCGAGATTTTTACCCACTTTGAAATGAGCATCCGACCGGACTTCCGATTTGGTCTTTCATGTTCATCACGGTAGCCTGCGGTGCGATTTCCGGATTCCATGCTACCCAGTCTCCCCTTATGGCGCGTTGTATGAAGAGCGAGAAACAGGGACGTTTCGTGTTCTATGGCGCCATGGTTGCAGAAGGTATTATTGCCCTGATCTCGGCTGCGGCGGGTTGTGCACTACGGCGGAGCAAAAGCTCTTGATGCAGGCGGCGGAAAATTCCACAACCGTTTACGATATCTGTAAGACGACGATGGGATCTCTGCAGCGGTTCTTGCGATGATGGCAGTTACCGCCTCGCCCGATTACCCGGAGATACAGCCTTTCCGTTCTGCACGTCTTACCATTGCAGACTGGTTTAAGATTGATCAGAATGATTTCAAGAAGCGTGGTATTCTGACCATCCCGATTCTTGGAGCAGGTGCGGTGATTTCTCATCTCGACTAAGCGTATTGTATGGCGTTATTTCAGCTGGACGAACCAGACGCTTCGCCATGATTGCGCCGGCAGCGTCGAGGCACTCGTACAGCGCTAGAAGAACTACTGGGATTACAGCGGGTTCCGGCAGGGTCTCACAGAGTGCGGTTTCTACGACCCACTTCTTTCTGCGCACCGGAGTGTCTCGGCGCTATCGGCTTGACCACAACCGCGGCTTACCCTGTGGAACTAGTTCTGGCGGCACTCTTTCCTGCTCCCTCTTTACGAGAGTCAACAGTAGCCGCACACCCGATACAGCCGCAGCGTAGAGTTGTCACGTGGATCGAAGTCCGGCATCGTACCGGAGAAAAGGCAGTTTACAAAGAGCTCCTGTCCGCCATAGTTCAGAGCGTTGCGTGAGCCGCATAGCGACTATAGAGGGCGCTCATTTTAGAGAGAGGGCAGGCATGCATATCCTTTAAGTGAGGAAAAAGAAATTGAGGAAAGCAACTTTAAAAGAAGGAGTTGATGAAAGGGCATTGCGCTATTGGACCGAAGTTGGAATCGGAGAGAAAGCGCTTACCCGAACTCTTTTATATTGATCGAAGGTATTACATCCCCTGTTTCGGCAGTGCAGCGCGTGCATAAGCGGGTAGCGATGAGTAAAGCGCGCCTCTCCGGAAAGGAATCGCGGTCTTTCTTATCTCTCGTGGGTGGAGTACACCATGGGAAAGGAGAAAGCTCTGCCTGATCTCGAAAGCGAATGGAGAGGATGAGGCATTAGCCGCGAGCCTGGGAGCGCTTTTCCGGCTACTCCACGATGAGCGAGAAAGCGGAAGCCATGCTGAAAGAGGAGGAAGAAGAGGAGAGAAAGAAGCTTCTTCCCGTTCTTTCCGGAGAAGCGGAGGGAAGCTATATCGTAGAACCTCACGAAGGCGGAGGAAAGTTTAGCTGGAAAGAGAAGATCTCTCGGAGAACCTCGTATCGAGAGCCAAGCAGGAGCGGATGATCCAAACACAAATCCGTACCATGGGCGTTTTGCTTTTACCCTTTCTCTCGGCGCGTCGCTTTTCTCGCCGCCTTCGTGACGTATGTGCCCATAAAGACGGCAGTCGGCGCCATTGTCCTCGCCGGTTTTGCGTTTATGCTCGTTCTTGTAGGCTTTCGTGGGCACGCCTGACTGGAAAGAAGCACTGTGAGGAAGTGCAGAGAGAGTACGAAGCCCAGTTCGGAAGATGAAGTTGAATCCTCACCGGAAGATTCTCCTCTACCGCTGCAGACGCATCAAAGCCCCCGTGGACTAAAGCTAGAGCATACTGGAAGCACGGGCGAAGACGACTCCTGAGGCGCGTATTTGCTATGAAGAAAGACTCTGAAAGAACTGGACCACACGAGCCAGGTCAGAAGCGGGTGGCGACCGCATTAGAAAGTCATTAAACCGCCTCTTTTCTCGCAGCAGGGTATCAGGATTAATACGGTGCTTGCGTATCTTTTCACAGGTGGAGTAGGAATCAAAAGATAGTACCAAAGGTATGGGTCATCAGCAAGTATAAACCAAAGCAGGAATAAGGGCATGAATAAGGCTCAGGAAGGAACGAAGCATATTGACAGGCGTTATGGCGGGATAAGAAATTGCGGAGCAGATTACTTCACGAGAAGCAGATTTTGCACAGTGGGTATACGGACGTAGTAAAGAAGGCGGAACTACGGATTGCCCGTGAAAGAACGGCGGTTATCCGACCCGCCGGCATGCCATCTGAGAGAATCCAGGAAGCATTGGATACACGGTTCAAGGCAAACCGGTGCACAGAACCGAGCGATGCCGCTTCTGATTCCGCCAGTCCCTGCTCGAGAAAGAAAGTGAACACGTAGAAGGCTTTGCCCGGAGGTGGCACGGGTAACCTCCGGAGGTTCCAAGAGACTGGAAGAGCGTCTCTGCGTTCGACTCCGACTTTCGAGGTGCTTTTCTGTGACTACTATTCTAAAGTCGTAAAGTCTCACCGTAAGACCTTTCCCTCGCCCTGAATCAATGGTGCTCCGTGGTGCGCTAAGAGACCACGAGACCGTTTCTTCGACGACGAGAGTTCCCTTTGGCAGGAAGGACACACGACCATGCAACTGCGGAGGAAGCGGAAGAGAGAACCAGAATGATGCTGGACATCTATGCGGATGTTTTGGAGAAGTTCTCGCGATCCCGGTAGTAAGGCGCAAGACCGATAAAGAAAAGTTCGTGGCGCCATTGCAACCTGTACCGTGGAAGCGCTGATGCATGACGCAGCAGGCACCACAGTGTGCGCACTTCGGCACTTTCCTGAGACGGCTTCGCAAAAGCATTTGAAGCTGCTACAGTACCTAGCAGTGACAAAATCGAAGCGGTTCATCAGACTTCCTGGGCACGACGACGCGAACCATCGGTGCTTTGATTATGGTGCCACGGGATGATTCCGGCTGGTCTCTTTCCGCCGAGAGCGCTCCTGCACAGATTAACATCGTAACCGATTCTACAGCGTGAACAAGGCGAAGGGGTTCTCGACAAGGCGTACAGCCTTAAAGAGGAACGTGAAAGCAGGCTTCCGTGTAAAGGTCGATGGATTCGGATAAGACACCGGATCTGCAAGCTTTGCCGCTGACGGAGAGGTGCGCGGCATTCCGCTTCGCCCTTCGAAAATCGCGACCTGCAAGGATATCAGAGAAGGAGCAGGCGGTTCTGGTAAGAAGAGATACAAGAGAGAAGATGAGTGCGTCTTTCTGCTCTTTCCGGAGAAGTGAAGAGGATTCTGGAAACCGTGCAGAACGAGATGTATGCGCGCGCGCTTGCCTTCCAGAAGGAAAAAGAACTACGGATGCGAAGACCCTGGATGGAGCTGGTGGCATCTCTCGATAAGCAGGGCATTTGTGCGGCAATGGGTGTGTGGATGCAGAGAGGAAGATAAGCTGAGAGTACCTGAATTACTTCCCGTTGTATTCGATAAGGTGCAGGAAACGATTGATCCGACACTGTGTGTGGTTTGCGGAGAAAGAAAGCGACCAAGATGGTATACTGGGAAGTAGCGTGTTAAGGAAGAGAGGCGAGAAATCCCAAGCCTCGATAGATACTAAGCTATAGAAGAATGGGAATAGGCTTTGCCATAGACAGATAGAAAGGCTGCAAAAGGAGAAAAGAAACTTCTACAGCCTTTTCTTCTTTTCATTATATAATGTTAGCGGTGGCAAGTGGTAAGGGAGTACCAGACCTTTATAGAAAAGTGACGGTATGGTATGGGGAAAAGAGTTCTTTATTGCGCACAGCAGTAGCGCAGGAGAAGGGCAGCGCTGCTATTCTTTGTGGAAGAATCTGCAGCAAGAATGTGTAGTGACCGTCTTTCCGATTCTTCCGAGGTCGAGAAAAGCTGGAGCACGGAGCGGCATTGTCCGGTAAGTATAAAGATGCGCTTTGACCCGATTGTTTGTGTCGACGGAACACTCCATTATCTTGTGAGCAGCGTCTCCGGAAGAGGGATTGCAGGGCTCCACGGCTATATTCCGACAGGTTCTACCAATGATTTTGCAGGTCGGCAAGGGCGGCCTGAAGGATTGGGACGAATATCGACGGATGGTAAAAGGGAAGCCGTTTTACTGCGATATCGGGCAGTTGAATGGAGAAAGTATATTTTAACTATATTGCGGCGTTTGGTGCCTTCTGGTACAAAGGTGTGAGTTACGGGACAGAGCAGAAGCGAAGAATAATCTCGTACATGGCGTATCTTTCTGGAGTCTATTCGCTGACGCCGGAGAATCTATCGAAGAGCTATCCTTGCAGGTTCGCAGCAGAAGAGAGTTTTCGGAAGAAGGAGAATATATCTTTCGGCGCCATATCCAAATTCCTGCCCGGTAGCAGGCCGTAAAGCGGCTTTTCGATCCGGGAGAGTGAAAGGAACGTGGACTTACAGGATGGAAAGTTTGAAGCGCTGTTGATTCGTGCGCCGAAGAATATCGCGGATTTTGAGAAACTTTTGCAACCGTCATCGGCGGCGTGATTCCGGAGGACAAATCCGCAGGTGCCAGTAAGACGAGTCATCTTCTTTTCCAGCAAAAGAAGAGGTGGAGTGGACCGTGGATGGAGAGTTCGCGCTCACTCGAAATGGAATTGAAGGCTGCAAGGAGAAGAAAGTCGCGTTATGTTGCCGGAGTGAGGATTAACCGGAGTGAAGATTTGCATGCCAAGAGGAGCGGGAGTTTATCATCTCGCCTCTTAGAAAATGCGGGAAGGAAGCATATATTGTGGGGGCTGTGTTCGAGATGCGCTTCGCGACGGGCGCGCCGGAGGACTCGATATCACGACCAATGCCTTGTTGCCGGAACAGATGAGCTTTATTTTCCCGTGACAGTAGATACCGGATTCAACATGGAACGCTTACCGTTCTGGTGCCTCCTGGATGATAGAGAGAACGGGATTCGCAGCTTTGAAGCAACGACTTTTCGTATTGACGTGAGAGTACACGGATCATCGCCATCCGAGCTCCGTTTCTTTTACTTTCTGGAGGAAGACCTCGCAAGACGGGATTTTACGATGAATGCAATGGCGTATCACATGGATAGGGGAATCATTGACCCTGGTACTTTCGACAGCGCGATGCGGCTCACATCGTCCGTGCGGTAGGGAAGGCGGAGGACCGCTTTAGGAAGATGCCCTTCGGATGATGCGATTCGGTTTTTCCCGCCCAGCTGGATTTTTACTTGGATGAGGAGGCAATCAGAGTGGATTCAGGAAGCTTCGGGAGACGCCTTCCTGGATGTTTCCAAAGAGCGAATTGCGGTCGAACTTTTGAAGTTGTTTGCCAGCAGGCATCCTGAGACAGGTAGCCCTCTTTCATTATGGTTTGGCCTTTCTATTACGGAAGATTTTCCGGAAATTCAGGAAACGAGGGATTCCTGACCTTCTCCCCGATGCGGCGAAAGAGCAGCGGATCTGCACTCGGCTTGCTTCGGGGGCGCGCCCGCCGCTTCTCCCGGAAGATTTTACGGGAGCGAAGCTCGATCGACACGAGCTGGATAAGCGCGGCCGTTTCGCCCGTCTGTTTTCCGAGGAAGAAGTGGAGAGCCCTTACGGACCCAGGAAAAGAGTGGCGGAGTGCGGAATCGATATGACGTTCGCCTTTTATGGCGAAGCTGTAAAGCGCGCCTCTTCTTACGGAAAGAAACAGAAGAAGGAAGAAGGAAGCAGACCGTCCTGCACGAAGAACGGCTTCGCTGGCTTTCCGTCATATAAAGGAGAAGGGAGATCGTGCTTTCTTCCGATATGGCGGTGCGCGGAAAAAGACCCGATAGCACCGGGAATGCTCCGCGAAAAGAGTTGGGTGTTCTGCTCAAAGCTTTGTTTGAGCGTGTTTTAGAATTTCCGGAAGAAAATGAAAAGGGAAATTGCTCCAGCATCTTAAAGAGGAAATTCGGATAGGGAAGGGGTAGATTTGACCGGGGAACACGCTGGAAAGGGAAATGTCATAAATGGAGCAGACAGACTCCTGATGAAATTAGTGCAGAGAACTCTCTTTTCCGTAGTAGAATGAAAAGAGTTTACGGACGGAGCGCAGAGAGAGAGCAAATAGAGAAAATGGAGTGGGAAGTATGCTGGACTACAAAAAGGAATCTCGAGCGGTGGAAAAAGGGACTGCTGTTGACTTCGATTTAGGGAGAGAGGTTGGAGCTGATTTCCGGAAATGAGGAGGAAATCAAAGAGCATTTTGCGCAGAGCACCGGAATTCCGGCACTGCGGGAATTCGCGGAACGCCCGGCGTGGGAACCAACGTCGCACGAATCTGCCTGTCAGGTTCGGCAGGCGACGGAGGGGCTCGCACGCCATATTCTGGAAGAGGGACTGAGCAGCTGGTTGCCATCAGCTATGACCCCGGTTGGAAGGTGGATCCTTGCAAAAGAGATCGCCAGTGCTCTTGCGGCAACGGAATTACGGTCCGCTTATATGATGCGCTGGCGCCGGTGCCGGCACTTTCCTTCGCGACGAGATACTATCATTGCAGCGCTGGATCAGCGCTGACAGCTTCCTCATAATCCGGGCTGTCGTAACGGGGTATAAAGCGTGCGAGTGACGGCTGTCAGATGACGGACGAAGCGGCAGGAAAGGTTTATGCGAAAAATCAAGGAGACGGATGTTTCTGACCGGAGCGAAGACCATGTCCTTCTTTGGCAGGAGAAAGGACTGGTTCAATTTGTAGAGGGAAGAATGCAAAGAGGGCATTTTACCGGGCAGTACTTTTCACAGAGCGTGCATCCCGTGTTTGCAAAGAGGCGGGGACTGTCCTGGTTTATACCCCGCTGAACGGAACTCGGTTTGGAGCCGGTAACCCGCATTTTCCGTGAACTCGGCATATCGGATGTGACGATTGTACCGGAGGAGAGTATCCGAATGGCTATTTCTACAACCCTGCCCGTATCCGAATCCAGAGATTCTGGAGGCGATGGAGAAAATGGGCTTTCGTGCGAAGGAAAGAATGCGACTTGCTTCTGGCAACGGATCCGGATGCTGACCGTGTCGGAACAGCTTTATGTGGACAGAAGAAGGGAATCGAGGTTAGTCAGTGGAAATGAGATGGGCGTCCTTCTTCTGGATTATATTGCGTCCGGAAGGAAGGCTGAAGGAACTCTTCCGAAGAATCCGATTGCCGTGAAATCCATTGTCAGCACCCGCTTGCAGATAAGGTAGCGGAGCATTATGGTGTCGAGATCGCCATACCCTGACCCGGATTCAAGTGGATTGAGAGCAACTCAAGTTTCTGGAAGAAAAGGGAGAGAAAAGAGCGCTCTTTTCGGCTTTGAGGAGAGCTACGGCTACCTCTCCGGAACTGCCAGGTGATAAGGATGCAGTAGTGGCATCGATGCTGATTTGTGAGATGGCGGCCCTATTACCGGAAGAATGGATCCGATTAAAGAAAAGATTGGAAGAAATCTATGCAGAGTATGACACTATCTGAATTAGTGGACAGCTCTCCTTCCCGGACTGTCCGGAATGGATAAGATGCAGGGCATTATGGAAGGACTCCGGAGACTGTCCGAAAGAATTTGCAGAAATCCGGTAGCAGAGTGTGTGGATTATCTGGATAGCGCGCATACTCGGACTGCCCTAAAGTCCAATGTACTCCTTTATCGTTTGGAAAATGGCGAAACCGTGATTGTGCGTCCGTCCGGAACGGAACCGAAAATCAAAGCCTATTACACCACCCTCGGGAAGGATAAGGAGCAGGCAAGACAGGAGAAAGAGAAACTTACGAAAGCTTTGGCACCGCTATTCTCCTAAAAGCAGGCAGTCGGGAGAAAAGAATGCAGGACTTTAGAAGTCGAATACGGGACAGCAAAAAAGAGCCGGAGAATGGAAAAAAAAGGATTCCGGAACTGGATTATTATAAGGATTTCTGATCTATCTGGTTGTACTGGACATTTTCAGCTACCACTAAAAGGGAGTCCCGCATTCCCTTTTCGGACGCAGTTTTTATCTGATTTACAGTTTTTCACATGCCGGCTTTTTCTGTTCCTTTCGGGGTATTTTTCTTTGAAGATGGAAGCAAAAGGGGACGCAGTTCCGTTCCCTCTTATTTCCTTTTATACCTCTATGAAATGCTTGATGCATATTGCAGACTTGCTGTTCTATCATTCCAAGCATCTTTTTCCTCGATTTTTGCACGAGTCCTCAACGCCCTGGTATATTCTGGTTTTGCTTTTTCTGGAACTCAGTGTCCTTCCTTGGAGCTCTTTTTAAAGGAAAGAGAGGCGTGTCCGATAGGGCGATTTTCCCTGTATCTTTTCCTTTGATTTTGCTCTCCTTTTCCGCTTTCTTTTCTGGAGATTGAAGAAAATGGAAGGACTTATTATCCATTGACCGCTTGATTAGTTTTGCTCTTTTTCACCTTGAATGATCGCAAAGAAGAAGGCGTTTTTCTTTTCAGAAAATCCATGTTCTTCCCTGTGTTTTGGGCGGGGCTTTCGCGGTCACTTTATTTCTTTTTCGGGAACCCCATCCTTACACCAGGGTTTTTACGGTGTGTGGGGATACAGGACTGAGAGGAAGCCATTGCGCCGTAAGGCATTTCCTATCCTGATTCGGATCGGATTCTTCCTTACGCACTTTGCATTTCCTACTTCTTTTATGCGCTGGTTTTCTTTTCTACTGCGCTAAAAGGGTAAAATCGGCTACGCTTCTCCACCGCGTTTTTAGAGTTGCTTCTCCGTAGCGGCAATATACTCTTCCGATTTATGTTTTTCATCGCCCGTTTCCGGGATGCTTTCTTTCAGTTTTCGTTCACAAAGAAGTTTATTCTGGGCGTGAATGCATGGCGGACTTGTTCTTCTGTTTTACAGTATTGATGGGAATATCCTTCTTCCTGCTCTTTCTTTTGGGAAGAAAAATCTCTGGATGCGTTTTTGTAGAATGCGTCTTAGCGGATAAGGTTTTTCGATTATCTATAATAAAGAGGGGATTGTGCTCGCACAATCCCTCTCTTTCCATACATCAAAGTCTTTCGTTATATATCCTTCTTCCCCATCCTGCGGAAGAAAGCATTATCATCATCAACCAGGCTGTTTTAACTTCTCATCCATAATCCACAGAATAGCGGCGAGTAGCAATGAGAAGAACGGCTACACCGATACACCAGCCGGAGAAAGCGACATTCTTCATCAGCCAGTTATAAATCGGGCCACAGGACAGACCTGCAATAAAGATTGCGAAAGTCCACACTGCCATCATAGCGGACAGGAGTCTTGCCGGAGCAAACTTCGAGATGAAGGAGTTTCCCTAACGGGGAGAAGGTCATTTCACCGAAGGATAACGCAATACCGAAGAAGATAACCCAGAGAAGACTTGCAGGCTTTCCGCTCTTCAGATATCGCCTAAAAGCGAAGATAACGAAGGCGAGACCCAGGATACCGATACCGAGTGCCGTGTGCTTAAAGATACTTAAGCCGCCGCCCGGTCTCCTTGCATCCTTCTCCCAAAGCATACCGAGAACCGGTCCGAGAAGAATACAGAGGATTCCGTTTTCTGAATCGAAGAAGGAAGTCGGAACACTGAAGGAAACCGATTTTCCAGTTCACTACGAAGGAACTCACCGGCTGCATTTTGCTCTGCCCAGTAATCGTAAACCGGTAGGTGTTTAGCCAGGTACCAGAAAATCCAGAATACAGCAGAGAAGAGAGATACGGCAACAATAGCGAGTACTCTTTGCTTCTCCAGCTTGGTAAGAGGCTTCTTCTCTACAGTAGCAGTTGCTTCCTTCTGCTGTCCCTCCTTGAAAGGTCTGGAACCGACTTCTCCGAAAGCCTTCCAAGAACATACAAACATGATTGCATTAATCAGCATTACAATACCGCAAAGTACGAAGCAGACTCTGTAGCCCTGTGCGCCTGCCAGAAGACCGATGACGGTAGTTCCGATGAAAGAAACCGACATTGACCATGGAGTACTGTGTGGAGAACGCCTTATCGAGCTCTGTTTTATCGGTGAAAAAGAAGACCGGTAAAGAGAGTTCGTCTGCAGGCTTTAAAGAGTCCTGTACCCACGAGATGGGGACCAGACGATCATCAGTGCCACGGGCTGTGTCACCAGCACCGATAAAGTAGCCGAGAGACATCAGAGCCATACCAATCGGAACCAGATACTTTGCACCGAAAAGACGGTCTGAAAAATAAGAACCGATAAGCGGTGCGAGGTAGGTGAAAGCTACGAACTAAGACCGAAACATGGCGTGGCCTCTTCGGTGCGCCGATACCCCTTTGTTTGCATGCAAGAATGACAAATCCTACAAGCAGCCATTTTCGCTGAGTAGTAGCTGAAACGCTCCAAGGTAAAAGCAAAGTTACAAAACCAGAATGCTGCCTTTGAGTTCGCTTTTGATTGTACTGTGTTCATTTGCGACACCTCCTCCTGTAAGGATAATGTAAATTGTGTTGACAAAGTCATTTTAGCACTTTATTTCAGAAAAGTATCTAGTTTTGTCAAAATTTTAGCAGTTTATCTATAAATCTTTTTTCAAGTTCTTCTATTCTACGGAGAGTTTCTGGATGTCCATATTCTTGGGAAGAATCAGGTTCAGAATGATGGCAACGACAAAATACTACTGCGACAACATTTGCACCAAATACATTGCGTACCATTTCCGGAAGATTTTCCAGATGTCCACTTCGGGTGGTAAAACCGATGCCGATGGCGAGAGAGAGCAATCACGATATTCCTCTGGGAGACCCGCAGGAGGCAATCATTTGCATACCGGAAACCACAATGGCACCGAACATCATGATGGTGCATCCGCCGAGGACACACTGGGGAAGAGAAGCGAACCGTCCGACGGGCGGAAGGAGGCCGGCAAGAAGCATCATCATCGCACCGGTCGCAATCGTGAAGCGGTTCCACGACCTCGTCATCGCAATCAGTCCGACGTTCTGCGAGAAGGAAGTTACCGCAGCATCCGAAGAGTGCGGAGATGGAGGAGGCAAAGCTCACTAGAGGCAAGAGAACCGAAAACTTTTCCGTAATTTTCCCGGTTTGAGACCCGTAACCACCATGGCAGTCGTGATCCGATGGTTTCGTTCGGATACAGAGGAAAATGATGCAGGTGGAAAAGAATTGCACTGATGTTGAACTTCGGCATCACGGGAAGAATGTGGGGAAGGGAGATCAGTCCTTTAGAGAAAATCTGAGTATAGTCTACCTTCCTACAATAATAAGCACAGATAGTACTCTACGATAAGACCTGCCAGCACGGATAAGCACTGTTTCATGCAGCCTTTCACGAAAATGCTCCAGGATACAGACGATGAGGGTGAGGGGAGGCGATAGCGAGATTCTCGGCAGCAACTGAAATCCTCCGCATAGCCGCCACCGAAGAACGCACCGACCGTGAAGAGAGAAAATCGATCGAGGTCACGACCGTAGCTGCGACGATGGGGAGGACGATTTTCTTCCAATGCTGCGAGAAAGACCGAGGACGCTCTTCAGCAACCGCCGACGAAAGAACGGCACCGATGACCGCCGATAACCGTAATTGGCATCGATGGTGAAAGAATGGTGACAAAGGTAGTTTGACACCCATTACAATAGGAAGCTTTGATCCGATTTACAGGGGATAGAGCTGAATCATGGTGGCGATACCGGCTGCGAACATGGCGTTCTGAATCAGCATGGCGACTTCCTGCTGCGAAAGTGCGGGCTGGGCGGCTGTGGCGATGATGGTCATCGGGCTTAAGTTTGCCACGAACATGGCAGGACATGCTGCAAACCGAGGGAATGGCCTTTTGCACTGGGGAACGCGCGTTCAGGCGGTAGATGTTTTCCATTGAGACCGTAGAAGATTTTTCTTGACTCATCTCCTTTTTGAAAGTGGGTGTACAGGGACCTTTCATAAATAAAAAGTTTTGTAACAATCCAAATCAAGATTTTAAACTCCTTAAAACGGGAAAAATAAGTAAAAACCCGAATCCATCTGGGTTATCACAAAACATCTTTATCTTCATCAGAAAATAGAAAAATGATGAAAATTTATTTAAAGACCGCACTATTTTTATCATCTGTTTTAAGGGATTGTCCATTTGAAAATGGAATTTCGTGCTCGTAAAGAAAAAGACAGGGGCAGTGAGAAAAACAAGAGAAAACAAGAGAAAACAGGATAAAACAAGAGGAAAATAAGAAAACAAGGGAAAGCATATCCGAATGTGGAGTATAGGAAGAATGTTTGTTCTGTGATATAATACGAAAAACGAAATCCCAAGAACCGTTTTTCGGGAGAAGAGGATCATGCAGAAAGGGAGAAAGTATGGCAAATAAAGTGAGTAAGGCTCCGGTAGTAGCGCTTGTGAATCACGAGAGAAGTTGAAAGCGTTGGACGCCGCTTTGACAAAAGATAGAGAAGGATTGCGGAAAGGTTCCATCATGAGAGCTGGGGGACGCCGGTGTGAACAAGGATATTGAGGTGGTTCCTACCGGTTCCCCTTTCTGTGGACATTGCACTGGGGCGGGAGGCTTTCCCGGAGAGGAAGAATTATCGAGATTTACGGACCGGAGTCCTCAGGTAAGACGACTCTGGCGCTTCATGCCGTTGCGGAGGTACAGAAGAGAGGAGGGAATTGCCGCTTTTATTGATGCGGAGCACGCACTCGATCCCCGCTATGCGGAGGCAATCGGCGTGGATATTGACAATCTCTATGTTTCTCAGCCGGATTCCGGTGAGCAGGCCTTGGATGTGCGGAACGATGGTGCGCTCGGGTGCGATGGATATTCTCGTTGTGGATTCGGTTTGCCGCGTTGGTGCCGAAGGGCGGGAGATTGACGGAGAGATGGGCGACAGCCATGTCGGCTTACAGGCAAGACTTATGTCCATGGCGCTGCGTAAGCTGACCGCCATTATTGCGAAGTCGAATTGTATACTTATTTTTATCAATCAGCTTCGTGAGAAGGTTGGCGTGATGTTCGGAAATCCCGAGACGACGACCGGCGGTAGAGCGCTGAGAGTTCTACTCATCTGTACGTATCGATATCCGAAAGGGAGAGACCATCAAAGCCGGAGAAGGAGAGTTCAGCGGAAACCGTGCGAAGGTGAAGATTGCAAAGAACAAGATTGCGCCGCCTTTTAAGCAGGTGGAGTTTGATATCAGCTTCGGTACGATTTCGAAAGAGGGAGAGATTCTGGACCTTGGTGTAGAGCAGAAGCTGATTGATAAGAGCGGAGCCTGGTTTGCTTATCAGGGAAACAAGATTGGACAGGGCAGAGAGAATGCGAAGGAGTTTTTGCGCAAGCACACGAAACTCATGGCGGAGCTGGAAATCGAACTCAGGAAGCTCTACGGCCTGAAAGAGGATCCGTATCTCACCGCGGTACTGGAGGCACTGAAGAGAACCCGGAGGAGCGTGCTACGGATACTGCGGGACAGGAAGCATAAAAGATGAAAGAGTGGGAAGGAGAAAACGCGGTAAGAAACCCTTTGGACGGTGCTTCTCTTACCGCGGAGGAGAAAGCTTCTTCAGCGCTGTAAAGAAAGAAGTCTGTACCTTCTCACAGGGCAGGCGAAGACGGAACGGCGTCTGAGAGAAGCTCGCGAAGTCCGCGCATTATACGGAAGAAATCATAGAGAAGACCCTTTTCTTTTCTGAAAGAATACTGCTGCCTGATGACTATCGTTATGCTGTGACCTATCTTCAGGAGAATGCGGGGAAGCGCTCTTTACGGGATATGAAAGCGAAGCTTTTTGAGAGGAGTCTGAGGCGGAAGCCTTGGCGCGTGCGGTAGAGGATTTCCGTGAAAGCGGACGAGAGGAAGAGGAGGATCCGGAGCGGGAAGCACTTTCTGCGTGTGGGTAGAGAAGAAGAGCCGGACACTCGATTTAACGGATAGGAAAGACAGAGAGCGACTCTTTGCTTCTTTGATGCGGAAGGGTTTTTCCTACAGCATGATACGGAAGTACTGCAAGGGAAGACGAGTGGGAATAAAATAGGAAAAAGGATTGACAAGAACTATTTGATTGTGTACAATTAACTTGCCAAAAATAAATTGGAGTAAGTAAAATAGTTGGAGCTAAAAGTATAGGAGGGAAACGATATGTCAGCACCAAGTATTACAGCGAAAGATTTTGATGAGAAGGTTTTACAGGCGAAAGAGCCGGTTTTGTTGATTTCTGGGCAAGCTGGTGTGGGACTTTGCCAGATGCTTTCTCCCATCGTAGGAGAGATTGCGAAGAAGCAAAAGATTTTTAAGGTGTATGCAGTGAATGCCGATGAAGAGCAGGAGCTCATGGCACGTTAGCGGGTTCGCGCCATTCTGACCCCGATTGTTTTTAAAGAGGGTAAGATTTACAAGCAGAACACAGGATTTATCCCGAAGGAACAGGTTCTGGATTTGTTGAAGTAAGGATCGTATTCAGCAGTATTGCTAAGAGAAAGAGATAGGTGTCGCTCGACTTGTGCGGCACCTTCTTTTGCAAGGAGAATTATGTTTGATATTATTATAGTAGGGGTAGGCACGGCAGGACTTTCCGCCGCAATTTACGGTCTTCGTGCAGGAAAGTCCGTGCTGGTTTTAGGAAGAGACGACGTATGGCGGTCGATTATCAACACGCCGGAGATCGAAAATTATCCGGGGATTCAGAAGATTTCCGGATTTGAGTTTGCAACGAACCTCATAGCAGGCAAAGGATCTCGGAGCGGATGTTCGCATAGAAAAGGTTCTTTCCATAGAGAAGAATGGAGCATATAAAAAGGTTGTCACCAAGGCACAGGAGTACGAAGGCAAGACGGTTATTCTGCAACCGGGGCGAAGAATCGGAGTCTCGGACTGACAAAGAAAAGGAATTGGTCGGAAAAGGGGTTTTCATTGCGCAACCTGTGACGGAATGTTTTACAGAGGTAGGTTGTTGCGGTAAACGGCGGAGGAAATACGGCGGTAGAAGATGCCACTTTTCTTTCCGCATACGTGGAGAAAGTCTATGTGGTGCACAGAAGGGATGCATTTAGAGCGGATAAAGCGGAAGTTGATCGCTTAACGTCCAAGCCGAATGTGGAGTTGGTCTTAAATTCTACCATAAAGGCTCTGAAAAGCGATGATACGGGGCTGACCGGTATCGTAGTAGTGAACAAAGACGGCGTGGAGAGAGAAATCAAACTCGACGGTCTTTTTGTTGCTATCGGACAGGACACCGGACAATGCCGCTTTTCAGGACATCGTGAAGCTTGACGGGAAAGGCTATATCGAGGCGGGAGAAGACAGCCTGACAGAAACGGAAGGCGTATTTACCGCCGGAGATTGCCGCACAAAGGCGGTTCGACAGCTCGCCACGGCAGCGTCGGACGGGGCGGTTGCCGCACTTGCTGCCGTGAATTACATGAATTCTCACAACTTATAAAAGAGCCAAGAGAAAGGGAAAAGAGTCATGCAGAAGGAATACAAGGAACTGAGACTGGAGAATCAACTCTGCTTTCCTCTTTATGCTTGTGCGAAGGAAGTGACGAGAAGATATAAACCGTTTTTGGATCCGTTAGGGTTGACGTATACGCAGTACATCACCATGATGGTACTTTGGGAAAAGAAAGAAGTGCGGGTAAAGGGACCTGGGAGAGGTTTTTATATCTGGATTCCGGAACGCTGACCCCGCTTTTGAAGCGCCTGGAGCAGAAGGGCTGATTACCCGCTCTCGCTATCAGATGATGAGAGAGCGCTTTGCGTACAGATTACGGATTTGGGAGAGACATTGCAGGAGAAAGCCAAGTCCGTACCGGAAGAGATGCGTGCCTGTCTTCCGCTCAGTGCGGAAGAAATGCAGGTTTTAAAGAAGCTGTTGGACAGAACACTCAGTGCCATTGAAAAGAGTAAAGTCTAGAAAAGAGTAAAGTCTAAAGAAGAGTAAAGTCTAAAGGAGAAGAGTATGGAAGACTTGGATTATCTCGTAGTCGGAGCAGGCCTTTTCGGTGCTGTTTTCGCACAGGAAGCGAGTAAGCAGGGAAAGAAAGTGCTTGTAATCGACAAGCGGAACCATATAGGAGGCAATATATACCCCTATGAGAAGAACGGTATTATGGTGCACCGGTATGGGGCACATCTTCCATACAAATAGTGAGAGGGTGTGGAACTATGTACAGCGCTTTTTCCGGCTTTTAATCGTTTCACGAATTCTCCGGTTGCGAATTATAAAGGAAAGATCTATTCTCTCCCTTCAATATGTATACCTTCAACACGATGTGGGTGTGTGAGTCCGGAGGAAGCGAAGGAGAAGATTGAGGCGGAGCGGAAAGCTGCCGGTATTACCGAGCCGAAGAACCTGGAAGAGCAGGCCATTTCTCTCGTGGGAAGAGAAATCTACGAAAAACTGATTAAAGGCTATACCAAGAAGCAATGGGGCAGGGACTGTAAAGATTTACCGGCATCTATTATCCGCCGGCTTCCGGTTCGTTTCACCTATGATAACAACTATTTCAATGCCCTTTATCAGGGCATTCCCGTAGAAGGCTATACCGCTATGGTGGAGAAGATGCTCTCCGGCATTCCGGTAGAGCTGGAAGAGGATTTTCTGGAAAATAAGGAAAAGTGGTTTAGTCGGGCAAAGAAGGTGGTTTTCACCGGCGCAATTGATGCGTACTTTGGCTATTGTTCTGGTGAACTGGAGTACCGGAAAGTGCGATTTGAAGTGGAGGAAATTTCCTGTTCCGAATTTCCAGGGAAATGCGGCGGTAAATTATACGGATGAAGAGAGCCCGTACACCCGGATTATCGAGCACAAGTGGTTTACTTTCGGAAAGGATCGTGCCGGAAAGGATCTTCCTACAACGATTATCTCCAGGGAATACAGTGCAGAGTGGAAAAAGGGGAGAGGAACCGTACCATCCGGTAAACGATGAGAAAAACCAGGCGCTTTATGCAAAGTATCGGGCACTGGCGGAGAAAGAAGAAAAAACACTTTTTGGCGGGCGTCTTGGGGAATATAAATACTATGATATGGATGCCGTAATTGATGCGGCACTTCGCTTCTCGGAGAAGACGCTCGGCTAGACCGGGAAGAGGAAAGGAGGAATCGGGTGAAGAAGCTGGGGTTGATGGGAAGAGTCGCGGTCAGTTTCATCATCAGTACGGTTCTCCCTATCTTTTGGTTTTTTCTCTCGACGAGAAGGATTATCAGTATAGAGCAGGCCGTCATCATTCTGGTTTTGGCGGGGCTTTTCCTGATTGCCTGGATTTACAACGGATTTCGAAGCCGGTGAATGTCTTGAAAGAAGCGGCGAGACGAATCGAATCCGGAGATTTGCACTTTCACTTGGAGGCGGAAAGCCGCGATGAATTTGCAGGAGTTGACACAGGCTTTTGAAAAGATGCGGGAGAGGCTGAAGGAGAATCAGGAGGAAAAGACCAGGGACGAAGAAGAAAACCGGGAGCTGGTCACGAATATTGCGCATGATTTAAAGACGCCCATCACGGTGATTCGGGGTTATGCGGAAGGCATTCTGGATGGCGTGGCTTCCACGGAAGAGAAAAACGGCAGTACTTGCAAACGATTTTTCATAAGGCGATAGAGATGAATCGCCTGATTGATGAGCTGAACTACTACGCGAAGATTGAAACCAACAAAAATTCCGTATCACTTTGTGATTCTTCCCGCACTGGAATATTTTCAGGATTACAGCGTGGAACTAAGGGGAGATCTGGATGCGCTGGGATACCGTTTCCTCACCGACTTTTTTCTGGAAGACACGGTAGAAATCATTGCGGACCCGGTGCAACTCAGAAAAGTTCTGAGCAATATTATTTCGAACTCCGTAAAGTATATGGATAAGGCGCAACCGGAGATTCATTTCAGCCTCCTGGATGCCGGGGATTTTCGTGGAAGTAGTGATCAGAGACAACGGGAGGGGAATCGGGAAGAAAGATTTACCCTATATTTTTGAACGCTTTTACCGTTCCGACACCGCACGCAGTTCGGAGAACGGAGGATCGGGAATCGGTCTTTCTATCGTGAAGAAGATTATAGAGGACAGCGGAGGGAAGATATGGGCGGAAAGTGAAGTGGGACAAGGAACCGCCATTCACTTTGTGCTCCGAAAGCATTTTTATGGAGAGGAAGTAAGTTATGGACGAAAAACAAAGGATATTGATTGTGGAAGATGATGGGGCAATTGCCGATTTGGAGAAAGATTATCTTGAACTTTCAGGCTTCTCCGTGGAGATTGAAAAAGATGGAGAAAAGGGTTTACAGCGCGCGCTTTCACGGAGTATGACCTTCTGATTCTGGATCTGATGCTTCCCGGAAGAGATGGCTTCTCGGTTACACAGGAGCTTAGAGCGAAGAAGGATATCCCTGATTCTTCTGGTTTCCGCCAGAAAGGATGACATTGATAAGATTCGCGGCTTAGGGCTCGGCGCGGATGATTACATGACGAAGCCGTTTTCCGCAAGTGAGCTTGTGGCTAAGAGTGAAAGCGCATCTGCGCGGTATAGAGACCGAAAGACAGCGGAAAAGAAGAAAACAAAGTGATTGAGATTCGCGGTCTTCGGATTGATACGACGGTCAAGGCGTGCTTTTTGTGGACGGCAAAGAAGTCAACTTTACTTCCAGAGAGTTTGATCTTCTGGCTTTTCTTGCCGCACATCCCAACCATGCTTTTACGAAGGAAGAACTTTTCCGTGAAATCTGGAAAATGGATTCCATAGGGGATATTGCTACGGTGACCGTACATATTAAGAAGCTCCGGGAGAAGATTGAAGAGGAGAACGCAACGAAGCCGCAATATATCGAAACAATCTGGGGAGTGGGCTATCGTTTCAAGGTCTCAGTCCGTTAAAAATTTGTTGATTTCACGGCTCTCTCCCTTTACTTAAAATCCCCAGTCGTATATAATCTCGCTTAGTGTTTCTTCGTCTACCTGTAGGAAAAACACAATTTTTAAAACGCAGTAATGTACACAGTGTACAGGAGTGTAACGGATCTTCTTTACACTTTGTAAGAAAGAAACATAAGGAGGGTTTACGATGGCAAGAAAGTGGGTTTACCTCTTCACGGAAGGGGATGCAAGCATGAGAGAGCTTGGCGGAAAAGGAGCAAAACCTTGCGGAGATGACCAATATCGGTCTTCCGGTTCCACAGGGCTTTTTACAATTACGACAGAAGCTTGTACGCAGTACTATGAGGACGGAAGAGAGATTAACGCCGAAATCATGGGACAGATTGAAGAGCATATTAAGAAGATGGAAGAGATTACCGGAAAGAAGTTCGGTGATCACGAGAACCTCTCCCTTGTGTCCGTTCGTTCCGGAGCGCGTGCATCTATGCCGGGTATGATGGATACGATTTTGAACCTTGGTTTGAATGAAGATGTGGTAAAGGTTATCGCAGAGAAGTCGGGGAACCCCAGATGGGCTTGGGACTGCTACAGAAGATTTATCCAGATGTACTCCGATGTCGTAATGGAAGTCGGAAAAAGTACTTTTGAAGAGTTAATTGATAAGATGAAAGAGAAGAAGGGCGTAAAGCAGGACGTTGAGCTTTCTGCAGAAGACCTCATGAGCTTGCGCGAGCAGTTTAAGGCAGAATATAAAAGAGAAGATTGGAAAAGATTTCCCGACCGATCCGAAGGAACAGCTGGTTGGTGCTATTAAGGCAGTATTCCGCAGCTGGGATAACCTGCGTGCGAACGTATATCGTAGAGACAACGATATTCCGTATCCTGGGGTACCGCTGTAAACGTACAGTCCATGGCTTTCGGTAACATGGGAGATGATTGCGGAACCGGTGTTGCTTTTCCACGAGAGATCCGGCAACCGGAAACAAGGGACTTTTTCGAGAGTTCTTAACCAATGCGCAGGGTGAAGACGTGGTTGCCGGTGTTGCACACCGATGCACATCAATGAGATGGCACAGAAGTCCCCGGAGGCATTTAAGCAGTTCACTGAGGTTTGTGAGACGCTGGAGAAGCACTATAGAGATATGCAGGATATGGAGTTCACCGTAGAACATGCGGAAAAACTCTATAGCTCCAGACCAGAAACGGAAAGAGAACCGCACAGGCGGCTTTGAAGATTGCCCTGTGATTTGGTGGATGAAGGAATGCGTACGGGAAGAAGAAGCGGTAGCGATGATTGATCCGAGAAACTTGGATACTCTTCTTCACCCGCAGTTCGACCAGAAGGCTCTGAAAGCCGCTACTCCGCTTGAAAAGGGACTTGGCGCATCACCGGGAGCTGCTTGCGGTAAGGTGGTATTTTCCGCAGACGATGCCGTAGCTTGGCATGAAAGAGGAGAGAAGGTCGTTCTGGTACGTCTTGAGACTTCTCCGGAAGATATTACGGGTATGAAGAGTGCACAGGGTATCCTGACCGTTCGTGGCGGTATGACTTCTCACGCTGCCGTAGTGGCACGTGGTATGGGGAAACCTGCTGTGTGGCCGGTCTTGGCGATATTGTCATGGATGAGGCAAACAAGAAGTTTACCCTCGGCGGAAAGACCTTCCATGAGGGAGACTACATTTCCATCGACGGAACTACCGGAAATGTCTATGAAGGCATCATTCCGACAGTGGATGCAACCATTGCCGGTGAGTTCGGCAGAATCATGGGCTGGGCTGACAAGTACAGAAAGCTTGCCGTTCGTACCAATGCCGATACACCGCATGATGCAAAGAAGGCAAGAGAGCTCGGTGCCGAGGGTATCGGACTTTGCCGTACAGAGCATATGTTCTTTGATCCGGAGAGAATCTTCGCTTTCCGTGAGATGATTGTATCCGATACGAAGGAAGAGAGAGAAGAAGCGCTGGAGAAGATTCTTCCGTATCAGCAGGGAGACTTCTGAAGCTCTTTATGAGGCACTGGAAGGGAAACCCTGTAACCATCCGTTTCCTGGATCCGCCTCTTCACGAGTTCGTACCGCAAGAGGAAGAAGAGATTGAGAAGCTTGCCAAGGCAAAGAACAAGAGCGTGCAGGAGATTAAGGACATCATTGCCTCCCTCCACGAGTTCAACCCGATGATGGGACACAGAGGACTGCGTCTTGCTGTAACCTATCCGGAAATTGCCGTTATGCAGACGAAGGCCGTTATTCGCGCAGCCATCAATGTACAGAAGAAGCATCCGGATTGGAAGGTCGCACCGGAAATCATGATTCCGCTTACTGCTGAAGTAAAGGAATTTGACTATGTGAAGAAAGTTGTAGTCGAGACGGCTGACGAAGATCAAGAAGGCCGGTAAATCTTTTCTTACCAGGTAGGTACCATGGTAGAGATTCCGAGAGCCTGCCTCACTGCGGATGAGATTGCAAAGCATGCTGATTTCTTCTGCTTCGGTACAAAATGACTTAACGCAGATGACCTTCGGTTTCTCCAGAGATGATGCCGGAAAGTTCCTGAATGCGTACTACGACAAGAAGATCTTCGAGTCCGATCCGTTCGCTAAGCTTGATCAGGTTGGTGTAGGTAAGCTCATGAAGATGGCGATTGACCTTGGAAGACCGGTCAACTCTCACTTACATGTAGGTATCTGCGGAGAGCACGGTGGAGATCCTTCTTCCGTTGAGTTCTGCCATAATATCGGTTTGGACTATGTGTCCTGCTCACCGTTCCGTGTGCCGGTTGCTCGTCCTGCAGCTGCACAGGCAGAGATTAAGAATCCGAGAAAGTAATACTAAGTATGGAGGCTTTCATACGGGAATACTCCTGTATGTCCTCAATCTGAAAAAGAGTCGTGCAAAGCACGGCTCTTTTTTTCTTCCGGCTTGAGCCTTCCGGATTCCCCGTATATAATAGAGGCATTCGTTTTTGCGTAGCGTTTCAGGAACAGATTGATTTATGGAGTTTAGTAGAGAAGATATCGATAAAGGGAGGGTGCTTAAGATGAAGAAAGGGAAGAAGCTCTGTTTTTGAGAAAAGTAGGGATTACCGCGTTAGTTGTTAGTTCAGCGCTTTCGGCTTGTCCGCTTGTAAGCCGAAGTACGGAAAAGAATGAGACGCCGGTTATGACGACTGCGGCGGCAAATGTAGAGATTAATATGGATTTTGACCAGATTCATAACGATGTTGTGGAAAATATGGACCCGAAGGACTATCCTCTTTTGTAAAGAGTTTGAACATTACAGGGGACAACAGCACAAAGATGGTCACCGTGACGGCGGAGATTATGGATAATGTCAGCACGGAGGCACTGAATCTGTTTTTGAAGAACCTCATGGAAAAATATTGCCAATGAAGCGGTTATTCAGGACTTCCGGTATACGCGTTCCACGGATACGGAATTCGGCAGCTTCTTCAAGAAGTATGGCGTACACTATACCATTACCCGGGGAGACGAAACGGTAGAAGATGTTACGGTCAACCCCGGAGACAGTTTTCCGTTTCAGGGATAAGAAATCATCGGACGCGTAGGGAGAAGGAATCTGTGGAGAAAAGAAGAAAAGAAAAGAGAAGGCTTCCAACTCGAGCACTGGCATATTATTGCAGGGCTTTTATGGTGTACGACGCACTGTCCCTGGCTTTTTCTTATTTTTATCGCTCTTTGGCTACGCTTTGATTTACGCTACACCACGATTGATTACCCTTATCTGGAGGCGTGGAAACACTTCCTGCCTCTCTATATTCTGTTTTCTCTGCGGTTTTCTGGTATCTGAAGCTGTATAAGAGTATATGGCGCTTTGCCAGCTATTCAGAGTTACTGCGTGTCAGCGTAGCGACCATCATCAGCGCGCTCTTTCATACCGTCGGGATTACGCTTCTCTATATCCGTATGCCGATTTCCTATTATTTTATCGGGGCGCTCTTACAGTATGTTGCTGTTCTCGGGATTCGTTTTTTTCCTACCGTTTTATTCTTTTGATTCGGAAAAATACGGGTGAAGCAGGTTAATTCGCGCATTATGGTCATCGGTGCAGGGTCTGCCGGGCAGATGTTGATTCGGGATATCCAGCGAGCCGGAGAAGTCGATGGAGAAGTGGTTTGTATCATCGATGATAACCAGAATAAGTGGGGAGAACCATAGACAATATCCCCGTAGTGGGCGGACGGGAAAAATATTCTGGAGATGGTGGAAAAGTACAGTATCGATAAAATCTTCCTTGCCATTCCCTCTGCGACCGCCCAGCAACGAAGGGATATCTTAAATATCTGTAATGAGACAAGCTGCGAGTTAAAAAGAACTTGCCCGGGATGTATCAGCTTGTTCTGGGGCAGGTCACGGCTTCGGCCATGCGGAATGTTTCCGTGGAAGACCTTCTCGGACGGGATCCGATACGGGTGGATCTACAGGAAGTCTTTCAGTTTATTAATGGAAAGACCTTGCTGGTGACCGGAGGCGGTGGGAGTATCGGTTCCGAGCTTTGCAGGCAGATTGCGGCGCATAGTCCGAAAAGAACTCATTATCTTTTGATATTTATGAAAACAATGCCTATAGCATCTCAGTTGGAACCGAAAGAGAAGTACCCCGACCCGAAAACTGATTGTTCTGATTGATCCGTCCGCGATTCCAGGCGAATCTACCAGGTTTTTGAAACCTATCATCCGGAGATTGTGTACCATGCCGCGGCGCACAAACACGTACCGCTTATGGAAGAGAGTCCCTGTGAGAGCATTAAAAACAATGCGCTCGGAACGTATAAGACAGCCTACGCGGCACTTACGCACGGATGTAAGCGCTTTGTACTCATTTCAACGGATAAGGCGGTGAATCCGGCAAATATCATGGGCGCGAGCAAAGCTGAATTTGTGAAATGATTATTCAGGCCTTTGATAAGAAGATCAAGGCGGGGAAGGCGGAGGAGATTCCGCAACTCTACACGCATAAAGGGATGGAGAACGCGGACAAGACGGGAAACGGTACAGGTTTTTCGGGATATTCACACCGAGTTTGTGGCAGTGCGTTTCGGAAATGTTTTTGGGTTCCAACGGCTCCGTCATCCCCATTTTCAAAAAGGCAGATTGAGAAAAGGCGGACCGGTTACGGTAACTCACCCGGATATTATTCGGTATTTTATGACGATTCCGGAAGCGGTGAGCCTTGTTCTCGAGGGCGGGGACATTCGCCAAGGGAGGAGAAATCTTTGTTTTGGACATGGGCTCCCGTGAAGATTGATACCCCTGGCACGAAACCTGATTCGTCTTTCCGGTTTTTAAGCCGGATGTGGATATTCGGATTGAGTATAGCGGTCTTAGACCGGGAGAGAAACCGTATGAAGAGAAAACTGATGGCGGAAGAAGGACTGGAGGACACGGAAAAACAGTCGTATCCATATCGGGAAACCGCTTTGCTTTTTGATGTAGACAGTTTTCTGAAAAGGTGGACGGTCTGATGGAAGTCGCCTATAAGAACAAGGAAGGCGAGATTCGGGAGATGGTGAAAGACATCGTAGAGACCTACAAACCGGCGGAAGAGATGTGATTCGGGGCAGTCGGATGAATAGAGAAGAAGCGGAAGAGTTTGTTCTATCGTTCCTACCTTCGTGCAGTAAAATACCATTCTTATACGGAGAAAGATGCAGTGCGGCGGCATCCGGAATATACGAAAGAACTCTTGAAAGGAAGTCAGGGTACCCCTACGGTAGTGGTGACCGGAAGTAAAGGGAAGGGTTCTGTCGCAAAGATGCTTTTCAGAGATTCTCGAGACAAGATACCGGGTCGGACTGATGACCAGTCCGCATCTTTTTGGATTTTTGTGAGCGATTTCAAGTCAATGGGGAAAAAGGTTTCTCTCCCTTTTTCTATGCTGATGGAAGAGATCCGTCCTGAGATAGAGAAAAATCGAAGAGACGATCCCTGAAAGAAAGCTGTATCAGCCCGATGGGGATTCAGGCGACTTTGCTTTAAGCTATTTTCAAGAGCAGCATACAGAATGGAATATTTTGGAATGCGGAAAAGGAGCAAAGTTTGATGACGTGAATAATGTATTGCATGACTATGCCATCATAAACAGTGTATTTCTTTGAACATAGGGAGGGAACCTCGGAGAGCGCATTTCAGAAATTGCGGAAGACAAGGCGCATGTGATTAGCAGGAAGAGAGAGCGGTTTTTGTCGGGAAGCAGACGAAAGAGGCGCTTACTGTAATCCAAGAGAGGGCGAAGCGCCTTGCTGTGCCGCTCTACTTTTACGGGAAAGATTTTTGGGAAGAAAATCTTCGTTATACGAAGGGCGGTTTAGAGTTTGACCTTTGCATTTTCGGAGAACGGTATCGGAAGATTACGCTTCCGCTTTTCGGTGCCCATCAGGCGAGAAACTGCGCTCTGGCCTTTGCGACGGCGAAGCGTATCTTTCGCCGATTTGCAGAAAGATTGGGAAGAGGCGGAAGTACGAAAAAGACTGGCAAGGATAAGATGGCCTGGAAGGCTGGAACTTCTTTCCAAAGAACCCTTCGTGCTGCTGGACTCTTGTATCCATCGTGTAAGTTGTAAAGAGGTGAAGGAAGTCCTGGAGGAACTTCTATATTCGAAGCGTGCTGAGCATCATTGCAATCCCTCGCGGACAAAGACTATCTCGGTGTACTGGAAGAAATGAAAGATATTTCGGAAAGAATCTTCCTCAGTCAGTCCCGTAATCCGCACTATCATTTCGGAAAAAGAGCAACTGCGCTGTGCAGCGAAAAAGGGATAAAGGCAGAGTGGAAAGCGTCTTTTTCGGAGGCATTTTCCGAGGCGAAGCGTTTCGCGCTTCCCATCGTCATCCTGGGGACCACTTCTTTTTGTCGCAGAGGTGGAGCAGTTTAAGGCTTCAGGCACAATCTTTCCATGATTATGTCTGAAGCCTCACATTCTGCTGTAAAGTTTAGTTTATTTTTACAGGCTTATCTGTATTAGCAGAAACCCAGAATTGATCCCGAGGAATTGAAATCATTTTCCCAGGAGTCTTTGACAATCCCCAAGGAGTCTCTGAATAATCCCAATAGACGCCACGACCATAGCTTGGTATTTTGTCCGACTTTCGCTTCCTCTTCTTTCGAAACTCTAACCACCTTTGCCGTGATGGTTTTACTGCTTTCATTTATGCTTACAGATGTCGCCCGATACCCAATCGGTAAAGGAATAATCGAATATGCATACATACTGTGCACTGTAACAATGGAGTCATCCATAAAAAGACAGGGCAGAAGGACTATCGTGGAACGCAGAATATTTTACTTCATAAGTATTTCCATAGAGAACAAGGGAGTCCATAGATTCTTATTTTTAGAGCATTCACAAGAATATGCATCATTTTTATCTTCCTGAGCAGGATTGTCATGGGGTAGAGGAATATCCTTGTCTCTTTTTCCAACGATCGCTTGGCGTGCCGTCGGATTTGTGGGCGTATAGCCGCTTGGAAAAATTGCGCTTGGGAGCTGGTTGGGGTGTTTGTAGAAATGTCGGTATTGTCCATGCCAGTGATGTAAAAAGACATGGATAGTGTTGCAATTGCTGTTACCACGAATAGCTTTTGATTTTTAGCATTTGGAATCCCTTCTTCATAAAATAAGTGAGTTAGTAAACTGGAATAGATACAGAATCATCGTACTAATCTCACACACATCAGTTGAGGAAAGACTATCACTGAAAAGGGACAAATGCTCAATATAAACAAACTTAAAAGCTGAAAAATTCATTATATTGAACAAATTGCGGTTTGTTTATTTTGCCAGTAGTGCTATTTGTATTTTTGAAGGCACGGAAGGGCAGAACAATATAAAAGCAAAGGGGAAAAACATATAAAATTTATTATATGGATTTATTTGTAAATACAGTTTACAATATGTGCAACAAAAAGCGGTTCCGTGTTTGTACATAGGACAGCGGAGAGAACGGCAAAATCCATAAAAACGGAGGAATGCGTACGGCATTACCGTTTTATTTTTGTAGCAAAAATCAGGAGGCGTCCATGAAGATCGGTTTTTATCGGGGTAGGCGGCATGGGATATACCCATTTGCTCAGTTTGAAGGAGATTTCTTCTACGGAGGATATTTCCGTAGTTGCGATCGCGGATGGATAGCGGAAGGAAAGACAGGAGATGGCGAAGAGCGTCTTTCCGGCGCGAGTCTATGAGAGACGGACTGGAACTCCTGGACGCGGAAAAACTGGATACGGTCTTTATCGTTGTACCGAGCTATGCTCATTTTCCTCTTCTGAAAAAAGCGATGGAAAAGCATCTCTCGATTTTCTGCGAGAAACCCGTTTGCTTAACGGAGGTGGAGTGTGACGAGCTTTTGAAGAGGGAAAAGGACTATCCGCATCCTATCTGTGTGGGACAGGTTGTGCGGCACATGCCCGAATTCTTATTTCTAAAGAACTGCGTTTCTTCCGGAAAATACGGAAAAACTCTTGGATTTATCCTTTGAGATTGTCCGGCGATGTGAACTGGGGGTATGAAGATTGGTTTCATGAGGAAAAGAAATCCGGCAGTGTGATTTTGGATTTGCATATTCACGACCTGGATTTTATGCGTTTCTTGCTGGGCGAGCCGGAGAAAGCGGAGGTTCTCCACTGCACACGCTTTGACAGCGGAATGGTCAATCATATCGTAACGAAGGCGAAGTACGGTGCGCTTTCCGTCCCTTTCCGAAGCGAGCTGGTACCATGATGAGGCGTTTCCTTTCCATGTCAGGTTATCGTGCGGACTTTGAGAAGGCGACCTTCTCTATCATTCCTGTCGGACAAAGAGCACGTTTTGGTCTGTGCCGGAGGAAAGAGGGAGAAAGTGGAGCCGGAAGGCGGAGAAAAGGAGATGCAGAAGGTAGAGAGTGAAATCAATATCAAGAGCCTCGGTGCCTATCTTACGGAAGACCGGAAGTTTATCGTCACCTGCTTGAAAAGAGAAGGAGAAGCCGGTATCGCTAAGCGATGCGATTCAGTCGGTGCGGCTGGCGGAGAGCCTGCTGAAACAGACCAGATAAGAGCACGGAACATAAAGAGACTTCGGAACGGAACGACTACCAAATCTCTTATGGAACATAAAAACCATTTTTGAAGGAGACTGTGTATGAAAAATGATGGCAGTACTGGTGGCAACCGGTCTTTCCGCATCCCTTCTCTGCTCTTGCGGACAAAAAGGCGGCGACGGAGGGGACAACGGGAAACGGTTCTTCCGCGGAAACAGAAAGCGGAAGAGAAGAAGGACGGCAAAGAAGTTACGCTGAAAGTCTTTGATTCTATGGCGTATGGGATTGAATCCTATGATGAACTTATCAAGAAGTTTGAAGAGCAGCACCCCGGTGTGAAGGTAGAGATTCAGCACGCGGCAAATGACGGGAATACGATTCTCCAGTCCAGGGTGAATTCGGGAGATATTCCGGATGTGTTCCTGAATGAGCGGGGAGCGGGAGCAAAGCTCTACTATGAGTATTCTTATGACTGGTCGAAGGATAAAGACCTCCTGTCCAAGTTCAACGAAGACGCCCTTGAATCTCACAAAGACCGATGAGGGCGCAATTTATGGCCTGCCGTGGACCTATGAGACGATGGCGCTCATCTACAACAAGGATGTCTTCGATAAGGCGGGAATCAAAGAACTCCCCAATTCCGTAGAAGAGTTGGGAGAGATTTGCAAAACTTTAAAAAGTAACGGCGTGCAGCCGATTTCCTTACCCGGAAAAAGAAAAATGGGTTCTCGGATCAGCTCATGACACACTTTATCATGGATAAGAGTCTGGATGCGGAAGGCACGGTGGAAGCGTTAAAGAGCGGCAAAAACCTTCAAAGATCTCCCGCATTGGGATAATTTCTTTAAGTTCCTGGATCTGGTCAAAGAGTATGATGGAGATAAGGCCGTAGAAACAGGATGGGAGCCTGCCGAGAATGCAGTGGCACAGGAGAGGCAGCTACTGTACATGGGAGACTGGGCACAGGCAAACTTCACGAAGATGGGACCCGATACGAAACTCAGCGTTTCTGCCGGTTCCGGTAGGAAGCGCCGCCGAGGACAACACCATCTTATCTTCCGTGGGCTGGGTATTCCAGGTTTATAAGGATTCTCCGAATCTGGATTTGGCAAAAGAATATTGCGAGTATGTGCTTTGCAGCGAAGACGGCGCAAAGTGGATGACGGAAGGCGTTGATGCGGTTCCGGCAAATAACACGACAGAATTGCAGCCGACAGGAGATTTGCCGCAGGATGCACAGAAGTATATTAAGGCGGAAAGACAAACGGTTGATTCATACCATTTGTGATACAACTTATTCCGATACGGTCGGACCGCTGATTCAGGGGTATCTCCTCGGCGAGTATTCCAAAGAGGACGTAACACAGGGCTTTGAGGACTATTTTAAGAACTTGAAGTAGTTTTAAGAACTTGAAGTAGAAAAGACAGAGAAGTATTTTTAGAAGAGAGAGGAGAGAACATGGGAGTGCATCGTGAAAGTAAGCAGTTTCTCCATTTTGGCATTTTTGTTCTCCCGGCATTGTTTTTCGTGCTTTTGGCTACGGATATCCCTTTATACTCAATATGGTCTATTCCCTGTTTGAGTGGAACGGCGTGTCCAAGTCTGCGACCTTTGTCGGATTGGAGAATTTTGCGAAGATTTTTCGCGACAGGCTTTTCTGGAAGAGTTTTCTTTTACGATGCGCTACACGTTCTTTTATGTGCTGATCGTCAATCTCCTCCCTTTTGTCGCTTTTACAATTGTGGGAAAATACCTTTTCCCGGAAAGTCGGGGAGGACACTGTACTATGTCCCTTATATCATTTCCCTGACGGCAATCAGTCTGGTTTGGCAGTTTATCCTGGGACCCGTTTTTGCAGGTTTATATAAGCTTACGGGAATATCTTTCTTTCATCTCAGCTGGCTGGGGAGACCGAAACTGACTTTTATCATTATTTTGCTGATGACCATTTGGCAAAATATCGGCTATATGGTGAATTATATTGCGGGAATCATTACGATTCCGAGGGAACTTATGGAAGCGGCGGTGATTGACGGGGCAAGCAGCAGACAATGTTTTATGAAAGTCATGCTTCCTCTTATGGTTCCCTCCCTTTCGATATGCATTCTCCTCTCGATGATGTTCGGCCTGAAACTCTTTGACATTATTATGGTCTTTACACAGGAGGACCGGTGAACAGTACCGTTTCCGTTGCCTATAATATTTATAAAGAGGCGTTCAGTGCGAATCGCTATGGACTTGCGACGGCAAAAATCGTTTATCTTTGTAGTACTGGTGCTCTGCATTACCGTTACCCTGTTTCGGATTCGAAAGAAGTGGGAGGTGGAGAGTGAAAAACTCTATTTTTACGAAACTCATTTTTATCCTCACGCTGCTTTTTCTCTTTTTGGCTCATGCCTCTGGCATTTATCTTTATCAATTCCTTCAAGGGAGATGCCGATATCGTCAATCGTTTCCTGGAGCTGCCGAAAAGAGTGGTCGATTCACACTATGCGGAGACTTGGAACAAGTTTCATTTTCCGCTCCTTTTGAAAAATACGATTTTTTATACGATCGTGACCACGGCAATGGTGCTTCTTCTGGCACCCATGGCATCATACTTTATCGTGAGAAGAAAGAATATGCTTCTTTCAAAGATTAGCTTTGCACTCCTGATTCTTCCGATTATGGTGCCGTTTCAGACGTATATGATTTCTTTTAACCAAATTTATGGGAGGATTTCATCTTATCGGAACGAAGGTAGGCTATATTGTCGTTACGGTTGGGCTCTTGATGCCTCTTGCGGTGTATATTATCTATAACTATATCAATACGATTCCCCTGACCTTGGAAGAGAGTGCCTACATCGACGGAGCAAACCTATATCAGTGCTATTTTTATATTATATTACCGCTGCTCAGACCGGTTCTCACAACTGTTTTGGTTTTGGATGCGCTCTCGACCTGGAATGATGTCATTACGAACCAGTTGATTGTAGGAACGAAGATGAGTTCCATCAATATACAGAATGCGCTCTATATGTTCTTCTCCGTGCAGAGTTCGGATTGGTCGCACGCTCTTCCCGGGACGATGATGAGCATTCTTCCCAGTCTCCTCTTCTTCCTCCTGATGCAGAAATATATTGTGACAGGCATTACGGCAGGGGCGGTAAAGGGTAAAAGCGCAAAAAGGGGTAAAAGCGCAAAAGGGATAAAGATAGCGGAAAAGGGAGGTAAAGAAATGACATATCGGTTGTATTGTCCGTATGGAAAATGATCCGAATATCGAAAAAGAACTGAAGAACCTGGTGGAGCTGGGACTTCACAGCTGTCAGCTCGTGTCCTGGGACCGAAAGTTTTCAATGCGGGAAAAAGAATGCCGGCAGAGTGAAGGAAGTTGCGGAGAGCCTCGGTGTTACGATTACCGCTTTTTGGTGCGGATGGGAAGGACCGAAGGCATGGAACTTCACAGAGGGGCCGATTACCCTCGGTCTCGTGCCGGAAGCGTATCGCATGGAGAGACTTGCCGCATTAAAGGAGGGCTCTGCCTTTGCGAAAGAACTGGGCGTGTCGGATCTCGTAACTCATGTCGGTTTTCTTCCCGGAAAATCAAAATGATCCGCTCTATAGCGGAACGCTCGCTGCTTTAAAGGACTTGATGAAGGTCTGTGAAAAAGAACGAGCAGTATTTTCTCTTTTGAGACAGGACAGGAGACGCCGACCACTTTGCTCAGGATGCTTTCGGATATCGGGTCGGACTACCTCGGGATCAATCTCGACCCTGCGAGATCTCTTACTCTACGGCAAGGCGAATCCGGTAGATGCGGTAGAACTTTTCGAAAGAAAATTCGCGGGAGTGCATGGGAAAGACGGCTTATATCCCACAAATCCGAAGGAACTGGGCAGAGAGACCAGAATCGGCGACGGAAAAGTGAATTATCCCTGTATTTCTCACGAAACTCAAGGAAGTCGGCTACTGCGGGATATTACGATAGAACGGGAAATCGACGGCGAAGAGCAGATTCAGGGATATTCTCTATGCGAAAGCGTACCTGGAAAAGTTGCTGAACGCCTGATGCATCAGCCGGATTTACATCGTAAGCAAGCAACCTAAACAGGAAGGCTAAAACAAGAAAGCTAAACAAGAAAGCCGGAAGCCTGAACAAGCATTCTAAACAAGCGGCGGAAAATAGGTATGGAAAAAGACGAATCAAATCAAACAAGCGGATATCCAGGGAACGGAACCTGAAGAATGTGTATACGTATGTCCTTCACCATCCGGGAGTTCTCAGGGCGAAAATCGCGAAAGCTCTGGAACTCAGTTGCCCTTCCAGCTCCTCTTTGGTAGATGAACTTCTTACCATAGGAGCTATTTTTGAGGACGGAAAGGACAGGAGAGAAGGGGGCTCGGACGCATTCCCATTCAGATTAAAGCGGATTTCGAAAGACTATGCCATCGTGCTTTTCTGGCAAAGAGGAAAATCGATGGCAGTATCGTGAGCCTGCAACAGGGAAGCCCTATTCGGAAAGAAGGATGGGGGCACTGTACGGTAGAAGTTTCCTCTCGAAAAGAGTTCGGAGAGTGTCTCTCGACGTCATTCGTTCTCTTCGTAAAAACAGGAAGGAAGGGATCATTATATCGGAACCGGTATAGTGCTCCCGGGAATTGTTGACCGCGAAAGAAAGTGTATTCTGTCTTATCCGCTCAGGATGGATATAGAGAGCGGCAAAGAAGTGATTTCGGAGCTGGAAGAGAGCGGAGAAGAGGCAATCGGTCTATTCAATGACAACGCTATCCTCGGCTATGCGGCAATGGAGCGACTCGGCTTACAGGAGAAAAACTTTCTTTATGTCAATTTGTCGGAGGGTGTCGGCGCCGCCTGATTTTCATGGGCGGAGAGGTGTTCGGCGGTGCAGGAGGAAATCTGACGCAGTTCGGGCACAGTATCGTACACCCAGGGCGGAACTCGCTGCTCTTGCGGATCCCTGGGGTGTTTAGAGGCGGAAAATCGGAGGCGGGAATCCGCGCTGATTGGGAGAGAAGAGCCTTTACAGCGGATTTTTGGAAAAATAAAGACAGGGAAAGAAGGAATACGAGAAAGTGCGACGGAAATACATCGAAGACTTTGCCCTTGCGCTGTCCAATGTTTCCACCGTGGTTTTTCGGATCTGATTCTTCTCGGGGGCGCCTTTCGCTTTGGGAGAGGATTTTTCTGCAAGAGCTGCGGGAGGAGATTACCCGCATCGGGTTCTCCTATATCATGCAGGATTTGCGGCTTCTCTATAGTGAAGAGACAGAAGCGGAAGTACGGGTTAAGGCGGCGGATTACTTCTTTTCCGGGAATATCGTTTCATGGAAAGAGGAATTCGGGGTATCCATCTTGGCTAAGACAGCAGGGGTGATGCAGACGGCGGTTCGGCAGGGGATAACGGGGTGTTGCAGACGACTGGGTTAAGGCAGCGGTCTGGAGAGAACGGCGGCTAGCTTAGTACGGCGGTTCGGATAGAGGAAAAAGGAGAGAAAATGGAGAAGTTGAAAGTGGCTATCGTAGGTTGTGGAAGAATTTCCGCGTGCTATAAGGACGCGTTTCTGAAACTTTGCCGACCGGATATCCGTAGAGTATGCGGTAGATAAAGTAGAAGAAAAAGCGCGGGACTTTGCGAAGGATTTTTCCTGCCGCGCTTGTACGGATATCGAAGAGATTCTGGACCGGGATCTCGACGTCGTGCATCTCGCCTTGCCGCATTTCCTTCATGCGCCTTATAGCATTCTTCTGATGCGGCATGGGGAAAAATGTTCTGACGGAGAAGCCGCTTGCCGCGACCTTGCAGGAAGCGGATGAGATGCTTCAGGCTGAAAAGGAAAGCGGAAAAACTGCTCGGCTGCATTTTTCCAGACGAGATACAACGCCTCCGTGCAGACTTTAAAGAAGAGACTGGAAGAGGGCGTTTACGGAAAAATAAAGACAGCTTCCTCCTTCTCACCTGGGATGAGACCCGATTCCTATTATGAAGGCTCGGACTGGAAGGGGACCTGGGAATACGAAGGCGGAGGAACCATCATTGACCAGGCAATCCATAGCATTGACCGCGTGCGCTATATCGTGAGGGAGTGATGTGGAATGGGTCGAAGCGTCCATCTTTAACCGGAGTCACCCGCGTCTTTTTCGTGGAAGACACGCTGGAAGCGATGACAGTTTCAAAAATGGTGTGAAACACCATCTTTTTGCCACCAATACAAACGGCTATGATACGCCGATACAGATTGAATTTTGCGCGGAGAACGGTCGTTTCGGCTTAGTGCAGGATATGGGATACTCGTATTTGCAGGAAAAGTACTGAGGAGTTTCGTGAAGTGAGCCCAGTGTCACCATCGGGAAAGATTATTGGGGAACGACACACGTGATGCAACTGGAGGATTTTACCGCGCGATTTTTGGAAGGAAAGAACCCGCTTGTCACTGGCCTCGAAGGCAGAAAGACTTTGGAAATCGTAAAGGCGATTTATCTTCTGCAAAATACCGAAGAGGATATCTTTTCCTTTCACGGATGAGAAACTCTCCGTGGAAGAGATGCGGAAGCTTTTTGTTCTATCCGACGAATTGAAAAAGAAATTTTATGCTCTATAAAGGGAAAAATTGGAAAGAAAATTCCAAGAAAGACAAAAGAGAAAATCTCTATCAAAAATGCAAGTTCTATAATCTCCTCAGACTAAAAATCTCTAAAAAGAGGAGGAAAAATGAAAAAGATCTTGAGTGTATTGACAGCTTCCGCTATGGCGGCATCCCTTCTTGTAGGATGTGGCGGTTCCAAGACTGCGGAGACAACAAAGGGGCAGAGACCACCGCAGCCGCTTCCGAGAAGGCGGAGGAAGGAAGCAAAGGCTGCCGCAGAGGCAGTGAGCGGAGACCTTTCCGATAAGAAAGTGGGCATCTGTATTTACCAGTTCTCCGACAACTTCATGACCCCTAGTTTCCGCACGGAGTTAAGAGAACTACCTTGTTTCTAAGGGATTCAAAAAGAGAATATCAAGATCATGGATGGTGCAAATGACCAGGCTACCCAGACCAACCAGATTCAGAACTTCATCACCGATAAGGTGGACGTATTGATTGTAAACCCGGTGAACTCTTCTTCCGCAGCAACGATTACCGATATGGTAGAGGCTGCCGGCATTCCTCTCGTTTACATCAACAGAGAGCCGGATCAGGACGAAGAGAAGAGATGGGAAAAGAACAATTGAACGTAACCTATGTTGGTTGTGATGCCCGCCAGTCCGGAACTTTTCCAGGGCGAAATCATTGCCGCAGAAGGGATCGATAAGCTCGATATGAACGGAAACGGCAAAGCGGACTACATCATGATCAAGGTGACCCGGAGAACATCGATGCAGTACAGAACAGAGTATTCCATCAAGGCTTTGCAGGATGCGAAGATGGAAGTCAACAAGCTCGATGAGCAGGTTGGAAACTGGGATCAGGCACAGGCACAGTCTCTGGTAGCAAATGCGCTGGCGAAGAACGGTAAGGACATCGAAGTGGTATTCTGTAACAACGACGCGATGGCACTCGGTGCATTGCAGGCTATTCAGGCAGCAGGCAGAACCGTTGGAAAGGATATCTACCTTGTCGGTGTTGATGCGCTGGAAGAAGCTTGTCAGAACGTACTGAACGGAACACAGACCGGAACAGTATTCAACGATTTCTGACACAGTCTCACACAGCAGGCGATGCGGCAATCAACTATCTTACCGGTAAGGAAAAACAAGCACTATATCGGCTGTGACTATGTAAAGGTTACAAAAGGATAACGCAAAAAGACATTTTGGCTCTTTTAAAAGTAATGCGCTAACGGAAGGAAGGAGTGAAGCTGCATGGCCTCCCTCTTTCTCATCGTAATCGATGGCGGAAGATAGAGGATAGAGAGTAAGACCCAAAAGAAATGGAGGAATTGATGGCAGAATATAAGTTGGAAATGAAAGGGATATCGAAGTCATTTCCGGGTGTTAAGGCGCTGGACAATGTACAGCTTTCTGTCCGTCCGGGTACAGTCCATGCCCTTATGGGGGAAAATGGTGCAGGAAAAGTCCACCCTGATGAAATGCCTTTTTCGGCATTTATAAGATGGATCAGGAGAAATCTACCTGGACGGGGAAAAGGTGGAAATCAACAACCCGGACGAAGCGATGGAAAAAAGGCGTAGCGATGGTACATCAGGAGTTGCAGCCGGTGCTCGCCCGTTCTGTTGCGGAAAAAATATGTATCTGGGCAGATTCCCGGTATATCACTTCGGCCCCTTGCAGGTGATTAACCATAAAGAAATGTACAAAGAGACGAGAAATGGTTATCCGAACTGGGACTGAATTACAATGTAAAGGCGCCGCTTTCTTCCCTTTCCATCGGGCAGATGCAGATGGTGGAAATTGCAAAAGCGGTTTCCCACGATGCAAAGGTCATCATCTTCGACGAGCCGACTTCCTCCCTTTCCGACAAGGAAGTGGGTTCCTCTTTAAGGTCATGGGTGACTTGAAGAAGAAGGGCGTCTCCATGATTTACATTTCCCACAAAATGGATGAAATCAAGCGATTTCCGACGACATCACCATCATGCGGGACGGTACCCTACGTCGGAACATGGCCTGCGGAGGAGATGACGACAGAGCAGATTATTGCGAAGATGGTGGGGCGGGAACTCAGTAACATCTATCCGGAACACCATCACGAAATCGGCGAGACCATCATGGAAGTGGAGGACTACACTTCGATTCACGAGAAGTCTTTCCGCGGAGTGAGCTTCTCCATCCGAAAGGGAGAGATTCTCGGCTTCGGCGGACTGGTCGGAGCGCAGAGAACGGAGCTCATGGAAGGCATCTTCGGCATCCGTCACATTGCCAAAGGAAAAATCAAGGTGCACGGAAAGGAAGTCAGCATCAAGGCCGAGAGACGCAATGGACAGCGGCATCGGCACGATTACGGAAGACCGGAGAGGAAAACGGGATCTTCGGCTGTCTTCCAGCAAAGGACAATGTCGGCGTTTCCATTTACAATAAATTCCTGAAAATGGGCATCATGCTGACCACCCGGCAATCAATAAGGTGGTGGACGAGAATATTAAGCGACTTTCGATTAAGACGCCCGGCATGAAGGAGCGAGATCGGCAATCTTTCCGGCGGAAACCAGCAGAAAGTAATTATTTCCCGCTGGCTTTGCGAAGGGATCCGGATATCCTGATTATGGATGAACCGACCAGAGGAATCGATATTGGTGCAAAAGCATGAAATCTACGAGATTATGGAAGAACTGGCGAAACAGGAAAGGCCATCATCATGATTTCCTCCGAGATGCCGGAACTACTCGGTATGGCAGACCGGATTGTGTGTGATGTAACGGAAAGCTCACGGGAGAGCTGAATCAGCAGGACGAGATGACCAGGAGAATGTCATGGGCTTTGCGACAATGTTTTTAGAGGAGTGGGAAAATGCAAAAGACACAAAAACAAAAAAATAACGGATTTTTTTAATCAATAACGGGGTCATCATCATGATGTTCATTCTGGTGATTTATACAGGGGCTGACCACGAAGAACTCTTAACGGCGGATAATGGAATGAACCTTCTTGCCAATATGTCCTATCGTCTGGTGATTGCCCTCGGTATCGCGGGCTGTATTATCACGGCAGGCTGTGACCTTTCCGCAGGACGAATGATCGGTTTCGGAGCTTGTCTCGCGGGAACCCTTCTCCAGAAGGTGAACTATTCGGACGCTTCTTCCAGCAGGGGCCGTGAGCTTCCTGGGAAACGGCATTCTCTTGAAGATTACCCCTGATGAATCCTTTCGTCGTGCTGCTCCTTGTGATGCTTGTCTCGCGCGATTTTTCGGAACGATTACCGGCTGGTTTATCGCTCATCTTTCCGTTCCGCCCTTTATCGCAACGCTGGCAATGATGGAAATCATCTACGGACTGGGACTTCTGTTTACGAATGCGACTCCGCTCGGCGGCTATGTTGATGCGTACACCGCGTTCTCACGGAGAAAATTCCTCGGATTAAGCTACTTAATCTGGATTTCGTCTTCTTATGGCGGCGATCACCTGGTTCATTTCAATATGACACGGCACGGCAAGTATATGTATGCCATTGGCGGCAATCCGCAGGCGGCGGAGGTTGCCGGTGTGCCGGTGAACTTCACTTTTAGTGATGATTTACGCGAAGGCGGCAGCCTTCTACGGTATGGCGGGTTATATGCTCGGCGCGAAAGCCGGCGGTGCTCGGTCAATACCGGACTCGGTTACGAAATGAGGCCATCGCGGCGTGTGCGCTTGGCGGCGTATCGGTAACCGGTGGACGCGATAAAGTCTCCAGTGCCTTCATCGGCGTTGCCGTACTGGAACTCTTGAAGACCGCACTACAGTATCTCGGTGTGAATGCCAATGCACAGTATATCGCGATCGAGTATCGTCATCTTCATCGCCGCGTCTCTCGACATCCGGAAATACTTGACGAAGAAGTAAAAGATTCGACGAAGAAATAAAAGCTTTTCAAAAACAGGCTGCAAACGAGCAGCATAGTATCCTTCAATAGGGATAGATAGGGGGCACGCTTGTGCTACTCGCCACCAGGACAGTATCCCTGGGCGGGGGAGTGCGAGCGTGTCCCTGTTTTCCCGCGACATAGTCCGAAGCAACCGTTGACCTTCCTTACAATCTGCTTTATCCTAAAAAAGCATTTTGTCATGGAGGAAGCCACGGAGCGTAGCACAAAATCCGTCGCATCCTATTGTTATTTTTGTTATTTGGATAAAGGAGGACAGGGATGAAGTTTCAAGATATGGAATATAAAAAGGCTCTCCGTCGAGGAGATTGGAAAGGAAGCGAAGGAGTATATTCAGGCGCTGAAAGAGGCGAAAAACTTTCAGGAAGCGGATGCCGCCTTTGTAAAGTATGACGGGTTGCAGGCATATTTCGACGATGTCCAGTCTTGCACAGGTGCGTCACTCCATCAATACGGAAGACGCGTTTTTACGATACCGAGTCGATTACTGGGACAATGCCACCCCGAAAATCGGAGAATTTAATCAGGGAGTGGATTCAGACCCTCCTTGCCTCTCCGTTTCGTTCGGACTTTGAGAAGAAGTACGGGAAGGTTATTTTCACGAATGCCGAGCTGGAATTAAAGACCTTCTCCCCGGAAATTATTCCGGAACTACAGAAGGAGAACGAATTGGTTACGGCGTATGAAAAATTGCTCGCCTCCGCCCAGATTCCGTTTGAGGGAAAGGTTTATACGCTTTCTCAGATGACCCCTTTTAGAATGATCGGACGACAGTCGGAGACTTGCCGCCTGGAAGGCGGGAAGGAAAATAGTATAGGACAATCAGGCGGAACTCGACCGTCTCTATGATGAACTGGTTCACCTTCGCGACAGCATGGGAAAGAAACTCGGCTATAAGGATTTCGTGGAACTCGGATACTATCGTATGAAGAGAAGCTGCTATGACAGAGCGGATGTGCAGAAATTCCGGGAAGCCGTGCAGACCTATGGTGCCGCTTTGCGGAAGAAGTCTTCAAGAGACAGGCAAAGAGATTGGGCAAGAGCTATCCTCTGAGCTATGCGGATGCCGCAATCGAATTCCGTTCGAAATCCTCGCCCGGCAGGAACGCCGGAAGAAATCGTGGCAAGCGGAAAGAAGTTCTATGACCCTTTCTCCGGAAACGGCGGAATTTTTCCAACACATGGTGGAGAATGAGTTGATGGACCTTCTCTCTACCAAAAGGCAAGCAGGGCGGAGGATACTGCACGAGTTTCCAGGACTACCACACGCCCTTTATCTTCGCGAACTTCAACGGAACCCAGCATGATATCGAGGTCATTACGCATGAAGCGGGGCACGCCTTTGCCGCCCTATCTGAACCGGAACCGTGTGCCTTTTGAAACAATCTGGCCGGGTATGGAGGCCTGCGAAGTGCACTCCATGTCGATGGAATTCTTTGCGGAAGCCTTTTCCACGGAATTCTTCGGAAAAAGATGCGCGAAAGTACAACTATTCTCACCTTGCTGCAGCGCACTGACTTTCCTTCCGTACGGGACGATGGTGGACCACTTCCAGCATATCATCTGAGAAGCCGGAACTGACGCCGAAAGAGCGCCATACGAAGTGGAAAGAGCTTGTGGAGATCTATCAGCCCTGGCTGAAACTCGATGGAGACATTCCTTTCTATAGCGAAGGGAAGGTTGGCAGAGACAGCACCACATCTATTCCATGCCGTTCTACTATATTGACTATTGCCTTGCGCAGACCGTGGCGCCTCGAGTTCTGGAACCGTATTCAAGAAGACCAGAAGGATGCATGGAAGCATCTATGGCGTACACCTCCCAGGAGGTTCCGTTCCCTACCGCGCTCTTAAAGAATGCAGGACTGGTCAGTCCTTTTGAAGAATCCTGCCTCAGCGGGAATCTGTGAGACGGCTTCCGCTTACCTTTCGGACTATGATCTTACGGGGATAGAATAATGGGCATGTTCCAATCGCCTTACGATAAGGGCGGCGCGCTTTCCAAAAGAGGCTTATGAGGAGCGGAAGAAGGTCTGATGGATCGAAGAGGAAGAGAGCAGGGAAGAAGGCAGGACGCCGCCTTTTCTCTTCTACCTGCCTCTTCTTCCCCTGACGCTCCTGCCGAGCTTTTTCCGAAGCGGCAGTATCCCTACCGCCTATCTCTTGCTTCCCTACGCTCTGGGCGGTGACCGTGGTACTGACCGGGGCGGGACTCCTTTCCTTCCTCTTTTCACGCGAAAGCTGCGGTGGATGGCAGGGGTCTACCGCTTACAGTTCCAGCGATTTCTCGGAAGAGCGGCGATGTCCTGTATTCTCGGCATCGGTTTCTTTCTCGTTGAACTCTTCTTCTTATTCTTTGTGAAAGCGGAGAAGAAGCAGGCGGCAGAAATAGGCGTACTCCTAATTCAGTTCGGCTTTTTGCTCTTTCCGGACTTTTTCTGGATGAAGGCGAAAGAAGAAATTTTGAATTGGACGTTGTGAATTTAATTTTTACCGTATAATGTACCGAAGTTTTTCTATTCCTGCGCTTTTAGTGCATCAGAGTATATAGTACGCGTTAGTGCGTAGAAGTGAAAAAGCTGCACTGGACGATCACTTGCAGAAGGGAGATTGTAGTATGAAAAAGAGAAATCGGTTTATTGCTTCCTTAATTGCGGTAGCAATGACTGCATCCCTCCTCGCTTCCTGCGGAGGCAGTTCTTCCGGGAAGAAGGAAGACCAGTCGGGAAAGCAGAGCGCGGATGCTTCGAAGGATTCCGGCGCCATGGTTTTTGCATCGGATGAATTCAATGCGAAGTTCTCTCCGTTTTTGCAGAAACCGTATCGGACACTATGGTATCCGACCTCGTGAATGTTCAGCTTCTTCAGCTCGACAGAACCGGCTCCATCATCATGAAGGGAATCGAAGGAGAGAAGAAGGAATACAACGGTAAGGAGTATACCTATCACGGCATTTCCGACCTGGATATCAAAGAGAACAGTGACGGCACGGTTTTCTATGATTTTCAAACTGAAGGACGGCTGAAGTTCTCTGACGGAGAGCCTTTCACCATCGATGATGTTATCTTCACGATGTATGTGCTTGCCGATCCGACCTATGATGGAAAATGCTACTTTCTTTTACTTTGCCGATTCAGGGTATGGACGAGTACAGAAATGGAGTAGATACCCTTTTTCAACCTGATTTTAAAGGCAGGAGAAGGAAACACCGATTTTTCCAAGTGGACAGAAGAGCAGCAGAAGACCTTCTGGACCGACTATAAGAAGGCAGTCGATGCTTTCGTAAAGGAAATCACAGACCTTTGCGTGAAGAACGGACTGAATAAAGAGGGTGACTCTATTGCCGCCTGTGCAGCAAATTACGGCTATGAAGGCCTGAAGGATGACGCTACGGCTATGGATTTCTTCAATGCGATGCTGGCAAAAGTATGACGGCAGTGTGTCGAAGATGAGTGCCTCAGAGGTGCCGGAACCCAGTTCGGTGCTTTGATGCCGAGCTATAATGATTACCAGGTCGGTGTAGAGACCGGAGAGTCCGCACCGAACATTACGGGTATTCAGAAGACCGGCGAGAATTCCCTGCGCATCGTTGCAACAAAGGTAGATGCGCAGATGATTTATCAGCTGGCTGTAACCGTCGGTGCTTTGCATTACTATGGGGATAAGGCAAAAGTTCGACCATGATAAGAACCAGTTCGGATTCCGAAGGGGGATCTCTCTTCCATGAGAGAAAAGATTTCCAAGCCGCTCGGTGCCGGTGCGTATGCTTTTCGATAAGTATGAGAACGGTGTCGTCAGCCTGAAAGCAAACGACAGCTACTATGACGGAGCGCCGAAGGTAAAGAACCTGAACCTGAAGTATGTTGCAGAGAATGATAAGCTGAACTCCATTCTTGCCGGAACCACGGATATTTCTACCCCGTCTTTCACGACAGAGGTTGCGGATGCCATCAAGAAAAGCAAAACAGCAACGGCGAGCTTTCCGGAGATAAGATCTACACAAGTGCTGTTGATGCGCTCGGTTATGGTTATATCGGAATCAATTCCCATAATGTTTGCGTAAACAAAAGAGCCGGGCGGTGAGCAGTCGAAGGATCTTCGTCGTGCTTTTGCCACCATTTTCTCTGTATATAGAGACCTTGCCATCAGCTCATACTATGGAGACAGAGCAAGTGTCATCAACTATCCGATTACCAACACCTCCTGGGCGGCACCGCAACCGACAGATGACAGTTATGAAATTGCATTCTCGAAGGATGCAGACGGCAATCCGATTTACACTTCGATATGAAGGATGAAGACAAGTACGCCGCAGCAAAGAAAGCCGCTCTCGGTTTCCTGGAGAAGGCGGGATACACGGTACAGAACGGAAAGGTTACTGCCGCTCCTGCAGGCGCGAAGATGGAATATGAAGTGATGATTGGCGGTGGCGGAAACGGAGATCACCCTCCTCATGATTCTTACCGAGGCACAGAAGGCTCTGGCAGAGATTGGTATGAAGCTGGATATCAATGATATGTCGAACAGTGCGGATATGTGGAACAAGTTGAACGCAAGACAGGCGGAGATGTGGTGTGCCGCTTTGGCAGGCAACCCCGGATCCGGATATGTACCAGGTATATTACTCTGATGTTGCAAACGGCGGAAAAAGAGCCGGGCGGTTCCAACTATATGTATCAGATTGAAGACAAAGACCTCGATGATATGATTATGCAGGCGAGAGAGTCTACTGACCAGGAGTATCGTAAGACCATCTACAGAGCGGCATTGGATAAGATTATCGATTGGGCTTGTGAGATTCCGGTTTACCAGAGACAGGAAGTAACAACATTCGCTTCCAATCGAATCAAGGTGGATACCATCACACCGGATATGTCCTCTTACTATAAGTGGTACTCTGAAATTCAGAACTATGGAGTTAACTAAGTAAAAGATTAAAACGATTCAATCGTACGTTGTTTTCGGGCTTGAACCGCATTTCTGAAATCAGTGGAAATGCGGTTTTTCCCGATAAAGAGACGGGGAAGCGTACCAGCGTTTTCCTCATTCGGAAGAGCAGGTTTTCTAGTGAAAAAGTATATTATCAAAAGATTGCTATGGTCCGTTTTTGATTTTGTTCATCGTGGCATTTTTACTCTATTGCCTGATGCGGAGTCTCCCAACTTCGTATCTGGAGCAGATTGCCAGAACGAAAAGCGCAGCAGCCGGGATCCAAGAGTTTTGAGGAATGGATGAAGCAGCTGTCCGCGACCCATGGTATGGATAAAGGGATTGTTCCGGGATTCTTCTCCTGGCTTGGAAAAAGCCCTGCGCGGAAATTTCGGAGACAGCTGAAGTATACCGTCCCGGTAACCCAGAAGTTCCTGGAGTGCGTAGGCATTTCCTTCTGGATGGGACTGATTGTGATGATACTCGAGATGCTGATTTCGATTCCGCTCGGAATCATTGCAGCGACGAAGCAGTATTCCATGACCGACAATGTGATTTCCATCGTTGCCCTGGCAGGAATCTCCCTTCCCACTTTCTTTACGGCTTCTTTATTAAAGTTATTTTCTCCGTAGACCTCGGCTGGTTTGATCTGAACGGTCTTGTGGGAAGAAATTATGACTATCTTTCTCCGATGGGGCAGAAATGGGATATCGCGATGCATCTGGTGTTGCCGATTCTCACGCTTCTCATTGCCAGCATCGGTTCGTATATGCGTTATATCCGAACCAATATGCTGGAAGTATTGAGCTCCGATTATATTCGTACCGCGCGCGCAAAGGGACTTTCCGAGCGTCGTGGTGTATCATCATGCTTTTCGAAAATACGCTGATTACTTTAGTGACGATTTGGGGAACTTCTCTTCCGGGACTCTTTTCCGGCGCGATGATTACAGAGCAGCTTTTCTCCATTCCGGGTATCGGTTACATCTCCTACCAGGCAATGGTTGCCGGCGATATTCCTTTCTCCATGTTCTATCTGGTGTTTATTGCCGCGCTGACCCTGATTGGAAACTTAATCACGGATATTTTGTATGCGGTGGTTGACCCCCGTGTACGGATTGCGTAGGAAAGGAGGAAGAGTCGATGATGGATAAGCAGAATAAGCATTCCGAGGAAACGGAAGATACAATCGTAAGAGTGGAAGAAAAGCGTTACAGATGGAGCGCATACGGAAGAAAAATCGTGAAACGGTCCTTTCCGAAGAAACGAAGACAGGATACTCCCTGAACGATGATCGTCGTGTAAAGACCCTTTCTCCGGGGGCAATGGTGGCGAAGCGTTTCTTTCGAAACCATATTGCCGTGCTCGGTATGGTGGTTCTCCTTGCGATGTTCGTCTTCTCCTTTGTAGGAGGAATGCTTTCGCCGTATAAAAGAGTCTCAGCTCTTTTACCGGAAGGATTCGCAGGTGCAGAAGTATGCTGCCGTAAAGGCGAACACGGAGCTCCGGTATCAGCAGGCGGATAAGGATTCTTTCCCGAAGGTCGCGCAGGCACAGTTCATTCTCGCGAAAGGAAGAAGCAGACGGATTTCTCTGCCGGCGGGAAGGACTACCGCTATGAAGAAGCGGGGAAGGATTTCTATTTGATTTATGAAAAGGGAGGAACGACTCCCGTTGCCTTTGCTGCTGTCGATATGGTAACCCCGGCGGGGAGTGATGCGATTCCCCTATGCCGAGCAGCTTGCCATTTTGAAGGCCTATACGAACGAAGAGAAAACCTTCAGTGAAGGCGGCATAAACTACAGCATAAAAAGAAGACGGAACCATCGAGAAAGACGGAAAGGTTTATGCTACGGCAGGACGGGTACATCTTGAATGCCATCATGAGCGATGTCACCTTTACGAAAGAGTTCAAAGAAGAGTTGCTCGCCGATATTCAGGCAAAGAAGGACAGCTTCCGCTTCAAAGATGCCGACGGAAAAGAGTCTGTCTATACCATTGAGTACGATGCTCCGTCAAAGACCTACAACATTAAGCAGAAGAGAGGCAGATGGTCTACGATACCTATTCCAGCCCGAGCAGGAAGCATCCGCTCGGAACCGATAAGAACGGGATGGATATGCTGACCAGACTGATGTATGGCGGAAGAGTTTCTCTCTATATCGGTTTTGTCGTAGTGATTATCGAGACGGTCATCGGCATGCTTATGGGCGGTATTTCCGGCTACTTCGGCGGATGGATTGATGATTTAATCATGCGTGTTGTGGATGTATTCTACTGTATTCCGACGATTCCGATCCACATCATCATCGGTGCGGCGATGGATGCCATGCACGTAGATCCGAAGGTTCGTATGCTCTATCTGATGATTATTCTCGGTTTCTTCGGCTGGCCTTCGATTACGAGACTGGTGCGCGGTGAGATTCTGACCCTTCGTGAGCAGGAGTTCATGACGGCGACGGAGGCGACGGGAATTAAGCCGATTCACCGCATTACGAGGCACTTGCTTCCGAACGTTATTCCGCAGCTTATCGTAACTTGTACGATGAGTCTCGGCGGCGTAATTCTTACCGAGGCGGTTCTTTTCCTTCCTCGGTCTTGGTGTAAAGTTCCCCTTCGCTTCCTGGGGAAATATCATAAACGATGTAAACAATACCTATGTACTCAGCAATTATCTTTTCATCTGGGTTCCCGCCGGCGTTTGCTTATTGCTTACGGTACTTGCGTTTAACCTGGTTGGAGACGGGCTCAGAGATGCATTTGACCCGAAGATGAAACGATAGAATCGAGGAAATACTATGGCAAAGAATGACGGTTATCTTTCCGCGAAAGAATCGCGGAGGATATCGAGGAAAAATAAAAGCAATCACATCGAAGCTGGAAAAAACAGCGGAAAAGGAAGAATGTCCCGGAAAGCGAATATCTCGACCAAGATGCGGAATCCGGAAAATGCGGTGGAGTTTGAGAATCTCCACACCTACTTCTTTACGGATGCCGGAACGGTAAAAAGTGTGATTCGGTCAGCTTTGATGTACCCCAGGGAAAGACGGTCGGCGTAGTGGGAGAGTCCGGTTGCGGAAAGTCGGTGACTTCTCTGTCCCTTATGCAGCTTTTTACAGAGACCGCAGGGGCAGGTTGTCGAAGGAGCCATTCGCTTAAATACCGGCGATAAGGTATATGACATCACTAAGACACCGGAGAATGTGATGCAACATCTTCGCGGAAACTTCATGTCGATGATATTCCAGGAGCCGATGACTTCTCTGAATCCGGTTTTTAAGATCGGAGATCAGGTCGGGGAGGTACTCATTTTCCATGAAAATGCCTACAAGACGAAAGAAGAAGTGAAGAAAAAGATCCATTGAACTTTTACAGATGGTCGGTATCGCGAACAGCGAGGGTGTTTATGAGATGTATCCCCATGAGCTTTCCGGCGGTATGCGGCAGCGTGTGATGATTGCGATGGCACTGGCATGCAATCCGAAGCTGATTATTGCGGACGAGCCGACAACAGCGCTCGATGTAACGATTCAGGCGCAGATTCTCGACCTCCTTCGGAACCTAAAGGGATCAGATTAACTCGTCCATCATGCTGATTACGCATGATCTCGGTGTGATTGCGGAAATGGCGGATTACGTCGTGGTCATGTACTCCCGGACGAGTTGTGGAAGCGGGAACCGCAAAGGAGATTTTCGCGCATCCTGCGCATCCCTACACGATTGGACTCATGGCGTCGAAGCCGGTGGTAGGAAGAGAAGTGGAGAAGCTTTACTCGATTCCCGGAAAAGTGCCGAATCCGATCAATATGCCGAATTACTGCTACTTTAGAGATCGTTGCGACAGGCGGATGCCTTGCTGCGACGGTGCGTATCCGGGAGAGATTTATCTTTCCGAGACGCATAGAGTCAGCTGTTATCTCTATGACGAGGCTTTGAAGAATACGCTTGTAGAGAAAGAAACGCTGGATGTACAGATTCGTGAAGGGTAAGTGGAAATGATGGAAAAAAGCGAAATGAAAGACTTTACGCCAATCGTTCATAACGAAGAAAATATTCTGGAAGTCAACGGACTCAAGAAATACTTCCCTATAAAGGGAGGCTTCTTCAATACGGTTGTCGGTCATGTGAAAGCCATTGACGGCATCTCCTTTCACATCAAGAGAGGAACGACAATGGGCCTTGTCGGAGAGTCGGGATGCGGAAAGACGACGACCGGCAGAACGATTTTACGTCTGAGCGGAGAGAAAACCGCAGGACAGGTTCTATTCAACGGAAAAAGAAGTCTACGACATCCCGAAAAAAGAAATGAACGAGATGCGTACCAAGATGCAGATTATTTTCCAGGATCCCTTCTCCTCCCTGTCTCCGAGACTTCCGGTCGGGGAGATTATCGGAGAGGCGGTGAAGGAACATCATCTTGTACCGCAGAACGAGTACGAAGAGTATATCGATAAGATTATGGATAGAGTGCGGTTTGCAGCCTTTCCATAAGGGACGGTATCCGCACGAGTTCTCCGGCGGACAGAGACAGAGAATCTGTATCGCAAGAGACCCTTGCGCTGAATCCGGAGTTCGTGGTTTGTGACGAACCGGTCTCCGCCCTCGATGTATCGATTCAGGCGCAGGTTATCAACCTCCTGGAAGACTTGCAGGAGAAGTTCCACCTGACCTATCTCTTCATCTCTCATGACTTATCCGTCGTAGAGCATATCTCGGACACAGTCGGCGTAATGTACCTCGGAAATATTGTAGAGTTCGGCGACACGAAAGATCTCTTTAGAGAACCGCTGCATCCTTATACAAAGGCTCTGTTCTCCGCGATTCCGATTCCGGATCCGAGGCGAAGATGAATCGAATCATTCTGGAAGGAAGCATTCCTTCTCCGGCAAAATCCTCCGGAAGGTTGTAAGTTCCATACCCGTTGTAAAGAATGCATGGGAATCTGCAAGAAGGTAGCGCCTGAGAAGAAGGATATGGGAAACGGGCACATTGTATACTGTCATCTCTATGACGAAGAAAAAAAGGCGGAGACGAGTATCGGAGATGTGCGGAATAGAGAAAAGAGAAAAGGAAAAGTTCCGGAGGAAAAAGGAACGGATATCAAAAAGGTATTCAGGAATTTGCCTGAATACCTGTACCTTCTTATTCCCTACTTCTTTTTATGGAATTGGCTGTAGGTCTTTCCGCTTTCCATAGAAACGCCTCGTGCTTTAGCCAGTTCCGAAACGGTTACCAGCTGATATCCCCTTTCCCGGAGAGCCGGAATGATTCGCTCGGCGGCGGAAGCGCTTTTGCTTATAGATAGAATGCATGAGGACGATGTCTCCGTCTTTCACGTGAGAAAGAACAACATTTACCGTATTGTCGGCGTTCTTGGTCTTCCAATCCAGTGTATCGATACTCCAGAGGATAGCAGGCTGTCCGAGACTCGCAAAGAGCCGGCTTCACACCTCCTGCCGTTGCCCCGTAAGGCGGACGGACAAGATGTACGGACTGTCCTGAAAGATTCCGAAGAATTTTCATTTGTTTTGGAAATTGAACCGACGATTGCGCCCTGGGAGAGCTTCGGAAGATTTTCGTGTTTGTAGCTGTGGTTTCCGATTTTCCATACCGGCAGCCGCAAGCTTTTTCACGGTATTCGGGAATTTTGTTGCCTGCGTTCCGACGAAGAAGAAAGTTGCTTTTCCGTTATATTTCGAAGAGAAGCAGGATTCTGTCTTCATAGAGTCCGGGACCGTCATCAAAGGTCAGGGCAACCATCGGGCGGGCAGGATCCACAGTACCTTGTTGTGCGGTCGCGGTCACAGGGGAAGCGCTGTCTTCCTTCGGGCTTTCTCTTTTTTCACAACGGTAACAATCATCCCGTCGATATAAGCTTTTCCGACACCGACAGGGTTACTGTCTTCTCCGTTTTTACCCAGTTCTGCCATTCATGCGGAGCACAGAGGTTTTATAGTAGACGTCGTACTGTTCTTTCAGCGCCCCGTTTAGGAAGACGCGGATTCCTTCGATGGGCATCTCCTGTCCTTCGCCTATTACTTGACCGTTCTCATGTACTGCGGACCATCCGAGGCCGGAGAGGTTAGCCTGATATTGCACTGTACCGCTCATCCCTTCCGGCTGATGCTTTAAAAGCACTTTCATTGCCGTGGGGTAGGAGTCATTTCGTACCTGCCTCTGACCGTCGTTGCTGTATTCCTGAAAGCCTACGCCCTTGTAGTACAAGCTGTAATAGCTTTTCAGGTGATGCTCAGCACTTTCTTCCGCATATCCTTTCAGGGGGAAAAGCAGGAAGAGAGCAAGAAGGAAGAGGAAGGAGAAGAAGAGGATATTCTTTTCCTTTATCTTGTTTTTCAATAGGGAAAATCATTTCCGAATCCATACTCTTTTTCCAATTCATGATTTTTTTATGCACTCCTTTGTCTTTATCTAAAATGGCATTGTTCTATAGACAGCTGACGCATTTTTCGTCCCTATGGTCCGAAGAAACGTCAACATCATATAGGACAAGAAAAAGCCAACGAGGTTACAGTATACGCCAATTTATCGAAAAATAAAAAGGATAGGAGCCGAAAAACGATAGGAGCCGGAAAAGGGTAAAACGACAGGAATTTGCTCGAAAAAGTAGATAGTGGGAGTATTTGTAAGAATATTTTTTTGTGAATATTCTTTATTTTTATCCTATGTTAAAGAGGAAAAATTTTGGTAGAATAGAATAATAATGAAAAAGAAAAATATGCCTGCTTTCCCGGGAGAGTAAGCGGACAGCAGGATAGCGGAAAAGGAGCGATAACTGGTGGACAGGATAGCAGAGAGAATCAGTGAAGTGGGAATCGTACCGGTAATCAAGTTGAAGCATCCGGAGAGATGCGGTAAACCTGGGAAAAGAGCTTGTGTAAGGGCGGCATTCGATTGGGAGGTCACTTTCCGTGCGGAAGGGGCGGATACGGCGCTTCGCCTGATGCACGCGGCACTCCCGGAGATGCTTCTCGGTGCAGGGAACCGTGACCACGAAAAGAGCAGATTGATCGTGCGGTGGATGCCGGTGCGGAATTCATCGGTGTCCCGGCTTTGATGAGGAGCTCGTAGAGTATGCACAGAGAGCGGAACGTCCCCATTTTTCCCTGGGGCAAGCAGCGCCAGTGATTATCATAAGGCTTTGAAGTATGATCTGAAGGTGTTGAAGTTCTTCCCGGCAGAGCAACTGGGCGGTATTCCGATGATTAAGGCGCTTTCGGGGGCCCTTCCCATGTTTAAGATTATGCCGACCGGAGGCATTTCCCTGAAGAATCTCGGAGAATATATGGCGTCTCCCTCTTATAGCGGCTTGCGGCGGCAGTTACATGGTGAAAGATAAGCTGATTGAAGAAGGGGCCTGGGAGGAAATCACAAGACTTTGCGAAGAATCCGTGAAGATTATCAGAGAAGCACGAAGAGGAACGGTATAGAACGGCTTGGAGGTGTATTTTTGGCGAAAGTTGTCAGTTTTGAGAAATAATGCTGCGCTTGCAGCCTTACAATTATGAGCGCTTTATTCAGGCGGAAAGAGTGCAGTTTACTTTTGGAGGAGCGGAGGCAAATGTCGCCGTTTCCCTTGCACTTTCGGCGTCGATGTTTCTTACATCACGAAACTTCCGACGCACATGGTGGGACAGGCTGCCATCAATTCTTTTAAGAAGATATGGGGTAGATACGACGAAGATTGTGCGCGGAGGCAATCGTGTCGGCATTTACTTCAATGAGAAGGGGGCTTCACAGCGTCCGAGTATTTGTACCTATGACAGAGCCCATTCCGCGATTTCCGAAGCGGTGAAGAGTGATTTTGACTGGGAGAAGATCTTGCAGGGCGCGGACTGGTTCCATTTTACCGGAATCACCCCGGCGCTTTCCGCAAATGTGCTGGAGATCTGTGAAGAGGCGTGTCGCACGGCGAAGCGTCTCGGCGTGAAGGTTTCCTGTGATGTCAATTACCGCAGTAAGCTCTGGTCGAAGGAAGCGGCAAGAGAAGCGATGGTGAAGCTCAGTGCGTACATCGATATGATCATCGTAAACGAAGAGGATGCGAAGACCGTCTTCGGCATTGCGGCGGGAGAAGACGGATGTATCGACCGAAAGCTGAACAAAGAGGGCTACGAAGAAGTAGCGAAGAAACTTTGCGGAGCAGTTCCATTTCTCCGAGGTGGCGATCACCTTGAGAGAAAGTAAGACCGCATCGGATAATAACTGGTCGGGACTCCTTTATGACGGGAAAGAATGCCTGTTCTCAAAGGTTTACCCTGTGCATATAGTGGACCGTATCGGTGGAGGTGACAGTTTTGCTGCCGGTCTGATTTACTCCCTTTTGAAGGGAGACGACAGCAGAACCGCTTTGGAGTTTGCAGTTGCAGCTTCAGCCTTGAAACATAGTATCGAAGGGGACTATAATATGGTTAGCGTCCCCGAAGTGGAGAAGCTTGCCGGGGAGACAGCTCCGGTAGAGTCAGCGTTAAAGAAGGGAGATATTAAGATGGACAGAGAGAAACTAAACCGAATTTACAAGAAGATGGAAGAGCAGAATCTTCCCCAGATGCTGATTACGGACCCACCCGCAATTTTCTACTTGACCGGACGTTGATTTTTCCTGGTGAAAAGAATGCTTGCGCTTTACATCAGCACAAAAGGCAAGGAAGAGTTGTTCGTGAACCGTCTGTTCCCGATTGAGGAGGATCTCAGCGTAGAGATTCAGTATTTTTGATGATATTGATGATGCCGTAGCCATTCTTTCGAAAGTAATTGACAAGAATGCACCGCTCGGTGTGGATAAGACCTGGCCATCCCGCTTCTTACTTCACTTGCAGGAGATGCACGGTGCTTCCTCCTATGTGAACGGTTCTGTAATCGTAGACAAGGTAAGACAGATTAAGAGTAAAGAGGAGCAGGAAAAAGCTTATTGCTTCCTCCTTTTGAACGATAAGGTAATGGCAGACCTGATTCCGAATGTGGTAAAGGGCTACACGGAGAAGGAGCTGAATCATCTTACCAGAGAGTTATACAAGAAGCACGGTGCATCCGGCGTTTCCTTCGATCCGATTACCGCGTATGGCCACGGTGCTGCCGACCCGCATCACGTAACGGACAACTCGAAAGGAAAGAAGGGCGATTGCGTCATTCTGGATATCGGCGGCGTGCTGGACGATTATATTTCCGACATGACAAGAACCGTATTTATTGAAGAGGTAAGTCCGCGGCATAAAGAGATTTATCAGATTGTTCGGGATGCGAACCTTCGCGGAATTGCCATGGCAAAGCCGGGCAATCGGATGTGTGATGTCGATTTAGCTTTGCAGAAACTACATCGAGGAGAAGGGGCTTCGGAAAGTACTTCACACACAGAACAGGACATTCTGCCGGCATTGAAGACCATGAGGTCGGCGATGTTTCCTCTGTAAATGAAGAAATCATCGAGGTTGGACAGTGCTTCTCCGTTGAGCCGGGAATCTATATTCGGAAGAGAACATCGGTGTTCGTGTAGAGGATCTTGTCATCATTACGGAGGACGGTTGCAAGGTACTGAATCACTACACCAAAGACCTTCTTGTTGTAAAGAAAGACGGCACAATCGAGAAGGCTGAGTAAAGCTAGAAGAGTTGAATTTATGAGGGGGAAAGATGGCTAAAATTGTAGAAGGTACCATGCCCTATTTGGGCTATGAAACGTATTATCGAATTGTGGGAGAGGCAAATCCGAAGAAAGCACCGCTTCTTCTTCTGCATGGAGGACCGGGGTCAACGCATAACTATTTTGAAATCCTGGACGATTGCAGACCGGGATGACAGACAGATTATCATGTGACTGACCAGATCGGTTGCGGAAAATTCCTATGTAGATGGACATCCGGAGCTTTTGGACGAAGGAAACCTGGGTAAATGAGTTGATTGCCTTCGTAAGCACCTTCACCTGGACGAGGTACACCTTCTTGGACAGTCCTGGGGCGGTATGCTTGCCATTATCTATGGTTTGCGACTACGCACCGAAAGGCATTAAGTCCGTAGTACTTTTCCAGTACACTTCCTACAATGCAATCTGGGAAAGTGAGCAGAAGCGTCGTGTCGGCTATATGCCGAAGGAGCAACAGGAGGCCATCAAGAGAGCGGAAGAAACCGGCAATTATGATGCGGAGGATTACCTGGAAGCGATTACCGCTTTTATGGAGCGTTACTGTGCAGGGCCTTTCACCGAGAAGGATCCGGGTGCTTGAGAAGAAAGAAAGCGTGCCGGAGGAGAGGCGTATGTAGCCGGATGGGGACCCAATGAGTTCACACCGACAGGAAGTCTTCGTGACTATGACTATATGGTGAAGTTGCATCATTTTGCTTATCCTACTTTTGATTTGCGACGGTGAGGAGGATCTCTGCTCCGTACATCGCTAAATTAATGTATGATGCCATTCGGATGCGGAGTGGGAGCTTTTTCCCGTATTCCCGTCACATGTGCTTTTGCAGATGAGGAGCAGAAGTACAAAGAGGTTCTTCTGAAATTCCTGCATAAGCATGATTAAAGTGTAACGATAGAAAAGAGCTATAAAATCGATTTTGTGAAAGCGCATTTTCTCTTGCGAGCGGTCAGTCCGTAAGAGTGTGTGTCCACGAGAGCGTTTTATAGCTCTTGTTATAAAATGCTTTCCATTTCTTCCATTTTTGTTTAAAAAGGAAAAATAGTCCGGGTTCTGTGAAGATATTTCCAGATTAATTTTACGTAAATTTTATAATCTTATTTTGCAAAAAAACGCCGAAAATTCTTAATAGTACTTCGGAAGAAGTTTGTGGATTCTTTTGGAGAAGGAGGAAAAATGAAGAAATTCGGAAGGAAGGGAATCATTCCCTTCAGTATTATTGCGCTTACGGCACTATCTCCGCTTCTTGTACGTGCGGAAGAACAGCATGCCGGCGGAAAATGGGTGCAGAGCGGTGAAAACTGGTTGTTTGTCGGGGAAAATGGCGAGAAGAAAAACAGGCTGGATAGAAGATAAAGGAAAGAAATATTATATTGACCCGGTAAAAGGAACTCTTGCAACAGGCTGGGTACAGATGGAGGGAAAGTGGTATTTCCTGGATACGAAGGAGGCGTCTCTGGAAAAACTTGCAGAAGGCTGGCAGTGGATTGACGGCTACTGCTACTACTTTGATGCTACGACCGGAAAGATGGCGGAGAATGAGAAGACGCCGGATGGCTACTTTGTTTCTGCCGGCGGAAAAATGGGCAAATGAAAAGGGAGAATCCGTTTATAAGCCGGAACTCGGTGTGAAGAGTACGGTGGAGAAGGAGAAAGCGGCGGAGAAAGAGAGAAAAGTAGCGGAAGAAGCCGCTCAGGGCAGGAAAAGACCGACTCTTTTATTAAGCCACTTGCCTCTTCCGGCGGGTCCGGCGGCTCAGGGCGGCGGCTCCGGTAGTGGCGGATTCCGCGCAGCAGGGGGTTCCGGCGGTTCAGGAGGCTCCGGCGGTTCCGGCAGCAGTGTAGGCAGCGGCAGTTATAGCAGAGGAAGTGCCGGCAGCAGTTCCTCTTCCTGGCAAACTACATATCATTCGTCCCCAAGCAATCTCTTTTCCTCGGCAGAGGAACTTCGTATTTTCCATGAGCAGAATGAATTAAGTCGAAAAGTGGAGATGAGGAAAGAGCGGCGCTCGAGAAACAGAGGAAAAGATGCGGAAGAAGCGAAGCAGAAGGCGGAACTTCAGAAACAGGAGCGAGAAAAGAGAGAAAGAGAAGAGAGAGAGAGCTGCCTTAGAGAAAAGAGAAGAGAAGAAGCAAGAGAGTCTCATTTTATCGAAGGCGTACAGTTACAGGAAAGTGATTTCTTAACGAAGAGACTTATTATAGGGGAGCAAACCTACAGTTACGGCTTTAAACCGTATGAAGCGGGTCGCGGTATCCTTGACCGGGAAAATGCGCCGGAGCAGGTAGAAAGTGTATCCGGAGAGAAGCATTATATTGCCTCCCTTTCCTATTATGCGGTGGAGCGGGACCTTCTGGATTACTATCTCAGCGCACACGAAGCGGAGATAAGAGAGATTGTACAGAATCAGCCGGATGCAAGCCTTCGTATCTTCGGAAAAGTACATAAGCTGAGCGACCTCCTTCGTGAAAAAGGCGGCAGGCGGGCAGGAATCCGTCTACGCACTCTACCAAAGAGCAGGCGGAGTCGGGGGAAGCGCTGCGGTATCTTCTTCTGTAGCCAGTGCCTCAGTTCTGCCTTCCGCTACAGCGGCATCTACGCATAGCGCGTCTTCCGTAGCCAGTGCGTCCGTGCTTCCGGGAACCGCTTCCGGCGCGACAGCACATTCCGGAAACATTCCGGAAAATTACAGGAATGAAGCGCTGTTGGATAAGAGAGAATGCACGGATTTGGAGAGTTTTTCTTCCTGGACGAAAGAAAGAATCGAAAACAATGAACCGTTCATCCTGGAACAAAAGCGGATTCTCCGGGGAGAAAGTCTCCGGCACTGGTTCTCGGTGCAGAGTGGACGAGGGTCGGGAAGCTCACCGCACTCTATCTCACAGAGCCGAACGACCGTACAAAAGGCGTAACACGATATGAAGTTTCGGAGAAAAACGGAAAAGTTGTATTGAACCCGGGATCGAGTAATTCGGTATCCTCTACGGTGTACAACAGCTATCGTTTCCTCCCTTATGCGGAGCAGAATATCGAGAGCTATCTTCTTCCGTAACGGGTAGAAGCGACACAAAAAACAAGGCGCAGAACAAGGCGCAAAACAAGATTTGTCATAAAGCAAGATAGGTCATAAAACAAGTTTTCTCATAATGAATACATCCTTTTGATATGCCGTGGGAGGTACTGTCCTGAAAAACAGTGCCTCCTACGGTGTTTTTATGCGTGTCCGTGCGCTTCCTTCAACAAAATACTTCATTTTGAAAACCAACATTCGCCGGGAGAAAATCCTACAATTTGGAGAAAAAGCTTAATTTCCGAAATCTTTGCAAAGAAAATATTTTAAAAAGATTCGAAGTGCGAAATCGGGGGAAGTATGCTAGAATCATAGCTTGCATGAAGGGAAAAGGAGAAGCTATGGGAAGGAAGATTCATCTTGCTGTCATCGGTCTCGGACAAAGAGGGTCTGAACTGGTCAAATATGTGTATTCGGAACATCCGGATGTAGAATTTATCGCGCTCTGTGATGTCTATGAGGACAGAAGAGAAGAGACGGCAAAGGCGCTGGAAGAGATGGGCAGAGTGAGACCCATGACATTTTCCGACTATAAAGAGATGCTTCAGATGGAAGAACTCGATGCCGTGCTGATTTGTGCTTCCTGGGAGACGCACAGTGCTATTGCCATGGACGCGATGCGCGCAGGGAAGGCGGTAGCATCCGAAGTCGGCGGTGCATATTCGATTTCCGAGTGCTGGAAACTCGTGGACTGCTATGAGGAGACGAAGACGCCGATTATGTTTATGGAAAAACTGTGTCTATGGAAGAGACGAGATGATGGTTTACCACATGGCGGAAGCTAGGGGTACTCGAAATCGTGCACTGTGAGGGAGGTTACCGTCATGACCTGAGAGAAGAGGTTTCCTTCGGGCGAGAGAAGCGGCACTATCGCCTCGATAACTATATCCATCGGAATACGGAGAATTATCCGACCCACGAGCTCGGCCCGATAGCCAGGATTCTTCATCTGAACAGAGGAAATCGGATGCTCGCGCTCACTTCGATGGCATCCAAAGCAGCGGGACTGCACGCCCTATATCCGGGAGAAGAAGCCGGATGACCGGGCACTCCAAGATACCGCATTTCAGCAGGGTGATGTAGTCAATACCATCATTAGTGCAGTAACGGAGAGAGCATTCTTCTCACTTTAGATACCACGTTACCGCGCTACTATTCCAGAGGATTTACCAGTGCAGGGTACGAAGGGAATGTATATGGAGGACAACGCTTCTATTTTCCTGGATGGAGATGAGGGCGAAAGACCATTTCGAATGGAAGAAACAGTGGGGAAATGTAGAGCGTTTCCGCGCACAGTATGAGCACCCGCTTTGGGAGAGATTACCTGAAAAACAGGAGTGAAGAAGGGGCACGGCGGCATGGATTACCTTGTGTTCTCCGATTTTATCAGAGCATTGCAGGAAGGGCTTCCATGCCTATCGATGTGTATGATATGGCGAGCTGGATGAGCATTTCCGCGCTGGCGGAGGAATCCATCTCGCTAGGCGGAATGCCCGTTGCGATTCCGGATTTTACAAATGGAAAATGGATGAAGCGGCGCTAGAAGAATTGGACAGAAAATAAGGGAAGCGACGCAAAGCAAAAGGAAACGGAAACAGATAGAAGGGCGATAAGGAAAGGGTATTGACGGGACATGGGAGAAAAAGGGACTCCGTTACATGAGAAAGGAAAAGAAAGAGAGAATCGTTTAAAGGGCATTCTTGCCATCATTCTTTCTGCGGCGGGCTTTTGCCGGATGGGCTTCTTCGTGAAGCTCTCGGGAAAGGTGCCGGTCATGGAGAAAGCGATGTTTCGGAATACCGTTGCCGCGCTGATTGCCTTTTTTCCTTATGCGAAGAGACGGGGCATCCTTCTTTGTAGAGAAGGACAATCGTTTTCCCCTGTTTTTACGCTGTCTCTTCGGTACAAACAGGTCTGGTTTGTAATTTCTGGGGCAATCGGGTATCTGAAACTCGGAGATGCCAGTATCTTGCAGAAAATGGCACCGTTTTTTTGCGATTGTGATGTCGATTTTTATCCTGAAAGAAAAAGCCGAGCATCGTAGCAATCGTTTCGGTGTTGGTTGCCCTCCTTGGGGCCGCTTTCGTTGTGAAGCCGGGGCAGGGGGTTCGGTCTTCCTGCGCTGGTCGGTCTCTTCGGCGGCTTTTTGTGCAGGTACAGCCTATACCTTTGTGCGGAAACTCGGCATGCGGGGGTAGACGGTGCGCAGATTGTGTTTTATTTTTTTCTTTTTCTCTCATTGTGATCTTACCGTTCTGCGTACTGCATTTTGTTCCCCTTACGATGATGCAGTTTCTGTATCTCCTTTGCGCGGGAATCAGTGCGGCAGTCGGACAGATTTTTGTGACGAAGGCGTATTCCTATGCACCGGCGAAAGAAATCTCGGTCTTTGACTACAGTCAGGTCATTTTCTCCGCACTGCTTGGTTTCGTCGTGTTCCGGGAGGTGCGGATATCTACAGTTTTATCGGTTACATTTTGATTTTTACGATGGCAATATGGAAATGGAAGAAGGACTAGCATGAGTTTGGCAATACAGGAGAAAAAGAAAAGCAAGAATGAGGGAAATCATTCAGAAAAGAAAGTCCCAGCGGAGTTTTTCGGGAGAAGCGCTTCCGGAAGAGTTTATTGAGAAGTTGCAGGCGGAGATTCTAGAGGAGAACACGGAGAGCCAGCTCAATATCGAGTTTGTGGAAGACGGAAGCAAAGCATTTTTCCCACTTCGGAAAGTCTTACGGTCTCTTCAAAAATGTGGGAGCCTCCTTCTTCTGAAGGGAAATCCCGGACTTCCGTACTTTAAGGAGAAAATCGGGTATTATGGAGAGAAGCTCCTGCTATTTTCCGAAGGAGAAGGCGTGCAGACCTGTTGGGTGGGAGGCACCTTTTGACCGGGAGGAGTTTTCTATCCGGAAGAGGAACAGGTGGAAGCGGTCATTCTTCTCGGTTATGCGGGAAATGCAGGACTGGTCGGGAAGCTTACGACTTCCCTCTTCCATACGAAGAAGAAGGACTGGCTAAGCAGGATTGAAGGAAAGCAGCCCTATCCGAAATGGGTTAGAGAAGGGATGGAAGCGGTGGCGCTTGCCCCGAGTGCAATGAATAAGCAGAAACCGGTTTTTCATTATCATGACGGGGTGTTAACTGCGACCATCGTAAATGACTCATGAACTGGATCTGGTCGATCTCGGCATTGCGAAGTGTCACTTTGAAGAGGGTGTCGGCTGTGGACGCTTCGTTTTTGGAAATGGAAGAGAGTTCGCGCCGGAAGGATAGAGAACGGCGTGGGAGAACGTATACGTCGGAAGAATAGGAAACGGAGAAAAAAGGTTTAGAGAGGAGGCGGACATCTGTCTGCCTCTTTTTAGGGAGGAAGAGGAAAGAGAATAAAATGAGAAAGAGAAAATAGAAAGGAAGAGGAATGCGGAGAAAAACGGGAAAGAGGAGAGGAAAAGAAAGTAAACTTATGTATATGTTTTTAAAATTACAAAAATCAAATAATTTTAATTGTGTTTTGCTATAAATAAAGAATTTTTATAAAATTGTAAGAAGATTCTTAAAAATAGAAAAAGCAAAAACAATTAATCTCCTTAATTTATGTTGATTTCTTAATTTTTAGATTGTAGGATAGCGAAAGTTTAAGGAGAACCATAGGACGAATTCAGGAGAAGAGAGTAGCTACTATGGGACAAAAATCGATCAAATCAATAATGGATAGAGGAGAGAGACATGAGAAGAAAGAATTTAGGATTAAAAAGTAGCTGCACTCGCTGTAACAGGAACGATTGCAGTAAGCCCGATGACAGTAAGAGCAGAAGAGGGAACTGCAAGTACAGCAGTGTCGGCACCGGTAATTGCAGTAGCAGGAGTAACAAGTAGTACAGGAACTACAGCAGCTGGCGGAGCAGCTTCTACCACAGCGGCACCGGCGACAAGCGGAACAACCGCAACAACTCCGGCAGTTACTGGAGCAGCTTCCGCATCCGCAGCAAGCACGACAGCAGCAGTTACTGGAGCAGCTTCCGCATCCGCAGCAAGCACGACAGCAGCAACTACTGGAGCAGCTTCCGCATCCGCAGCAAGCACAACAACAACTCCGGCAGCAGGAACACCGGCGACAACTGCGGCTGCAACAACTGCTGCTACACCGGCAGCACCGGTTACCGTTACAGAGCCGGCAGCAGATCCGGCAACTACCGCACCGAACAATGTGGAAAATGTGTCGGATGATATGCGGGGAACGAAGATGGATGCCGGTTTCCTTTTTGAATGCAGAGATTAAGCCGGAGGACACAAAAATGATAAGAAATTCGGAGTGTGGCCGCTGTCTGATACAAAGAATAAAAGATTTAGTTCTGAATGGTGACCTTTCTGTTAGTAAAGATGGAAATGCATATAACTCTACGGAGACTGCGCCGTTTGATGCGAACAGTGGGGAGAGTTATACACTGAAAGGCTGATTTGGATGTATCTGCCGTGACTAAGGCTATTAAGGGTGTGGAAGAAGTTCAATTCAATGGTGGTGATGCATACGTTGATAAATTAGAGACTGGTCTTCGTTCCACCTTTACCATGGATAACAATCTGGACGGAAGCTTCTATATTCCTACAGACTTAGAGGGATGCAAAGCAACACTATGAACTTAGTTCTGCTGATGGCAATCCGATGATTTATCGCATCAATTATGGCAATTCGTCCTTCTCCAATAAGAAAGTCAGTATTGCGATGGATTTGGATTTAACGAAGATGACTCCGCTTAAAAATCAATATACAGGGGATAAGGTCAATCTGGAACATTTATATGGAGCAGGGACAGGAAACAGAATTGAGAATTTTTAACCCCTCATCTTGGCATTACAATACTAGTGTTCTGGGAAATCTGAGAGAGTTAGTGACGCGTTCTGCGCAGAAGATTCAGCTCGTGATGAAGGGAGTTAAGCTGGACTCTGCTACCGGGAACAGAGTAGAGACGGAAACAACTACTGCTACGACGACGGAAACGACAACAGATAAAACGATAACAACAGAGGGATCTCTTCAGGGAACTTTAGTTGGATATATGAAAGCAGTAGTAGGGCATAGCTGGAAAAAGAAGGTCGCTTTCACATGGGGCGCTATCCAGAACGATGCCGGTCGTGACAAGGTTGCCGGTCAGGATAATGACAAGGTTTACTTGACAGTTAAGTTTACAGATAAGGAACGTACGGTAACACGATTGCTCCGGTAAATCCTGTACAGCCTGTTAACCCGGGCAATGGCGGTAACGGTGGAAATGGCGGCAATGGCGGAAGCAGAACACCGATTGTGAATCCTTCTACACCGTCTCAGCCGGGAAATGTACTGGGTGAGGATCGTCCGACACCGTCTAACCAGGGTGAAGTTCTGGGAGAGAACCGTCCGACACCGGCTACTGTAGAGAATACGGTTGCCGTTGCAAAAGAAAGGGAGGTTCTCGGCGAGAATCGTCCCGTAACAAAGAACCTTTCTACAAGAGGAAAGGTAAGCACCGGAGACTACAATTTTGCGGGACTTTGGGCATCTCTCTTCGGTCTGTCCGTACTTTCTCTTGCAGGCTACGTTGTTCTCAGTAAGAGAGCGGAAGAGAAGTAAAAACGAAGAATAAAACCAAAACAGTAAAAATCAAAGAAAAGATAAGATGAAGAAAAGGGAGCAGACGCTTCGCACCAAGGAGAAACAGGGTGCAGCGTTTGCTCCCTTCTTTGTAGGGGAGATGGATATGGATAGAGCCGGCTTTTACGCATTTCTATTAGGATTGGGATGTGAAATACAGACTCTACTCATTTCCCGTTCTTTAGCACGAACGTAATAATCCTGGTCTTTTGTAGTTGACATAAGCGGCATTGGTAACTTCTCTTTATAGTCTTTTTCTGATGGTTCAAATTATAAAAGGGTAAAAAAGGAAGGACATTTGTAGCGGAAAGGAGAATGTGATATTTGCAACACTATTTTTTTCCCTCATTATGCTAAAGTGTAGGCATAGGAAAGGAGGAAGGATGAAGCTGATTGCAGGAAAAAGTATTTTCCATAGCGGAAGACTGTAAGCCTAAAGAAGGTTGCACCGTGTCCAGAGAGGTGGAAGGCGGGGAGAATGCAATCGTGATCTTTTCTTTGGACCGGAAAACGGATATCAGTCCGGAGATTTTTTTCGAGCATAAGTTTCTGCTCTTGCACGAGGGAGACTTACAGGTTTATCAGAAGGAAGAAGAGAAGGCGGAGGGAAGAACCCGGTTCTTTCCAAAGGAGATGCCATACTCTGTAAGGTAGGCGTACCGGTTGGAATGTGCACTGAGAAAGGTGCGGTGTATACGGAAATCAATATCAGGAGGAAGGAAATCATGAATGAAGCGGTAAAGGCGGGAGAAGTATTTCAGTTGAAGGAGCTGGTTCCGTACGGAGCAGGAGAAATCGTAAACAAGGATGTGATGCACAATGCGAAAATGAAGTTTGTGCTGATGGCATTTGATGAGGGGACGGGTCTTTCCGAACACGCCGCACCGGGCGAAGCGATTGTATTCGCTTTGGAAGGGAAAGCGACCATCAATTATGAAGGAAAGGATCATCTGATTCAGGCAGGAGAGCAGTTCCATTTTGCGAAAGGCGGACGGCACAGTGTGAAGGCGGAGGGCAGATTTAAGATGGCTCTGCTGCTGACTTTGGAATAAGTTCTTTTCAAAGTGAAAAGTTTTGAAAATACTAAAGAAGACTTTTGATAAGGCACCTTCCTTTCTGTACAATAGACTGTACAGAAATGGAGGTGCCTTTTATGATAGCGGTAAACTATACGACCATGCGAAATAATTTAAAGGAATACTGCGATTTAGCCACGGATAATGGAGACAATCATTATTACTCGAAAAAGAAGACAAAAATGTAGTTGTTTTTAAGTCTGGAGCAGTTTAATGAGATGGAAAAAGAATTACGAAATGCACGGTATTTGGATAAACTGAGAGAGGGATTTAAACAATTGATGGAAGGCAAAAGGAACTGTACACGAATTGATTGAGGATTAAGATGAGAAAGATATGGTCCGATGAAGCCTGGGAGGATTATCTGTATTGGCAGGAACAGGATAAAAAACATTAAAGAAGATTAATTCCTTAATTAAGGATATAGAGAGAAATGGTTTACAAGGAATTGGAAAATCTGAACCCTTAAGATATCGCGATGGCTGGAGCAGAAGGATTGATAAAGAGAATAGACTCGTTTTACCATTGTCTCCGGTGAATTACTTATTGTTTCATGTAGAGGGCATTATGAAAAAGTGATGCTAATACAATGGAATAGAACTTGCTAAAGTACCTTCGTTTCTGTACTATAGGCTGTACAGGAAGGAAGGTACTTTTTTTATTCTTAACAAGTGGTGCAGGAGAAGCCTGAGAAATCTTGTTGTGGTAAAGTATGTAATCAGGAGAAATAAGGAGGCAGTTTATGATTATCGATAAGTTGGAGAACATTTTGTTTTATGCACCGGTCTTGCCGAATCTTAAAGAGGGGTTGAAGGCGATTTCCGATTTGAAGGAAAAGGGAGCGTTTGCACCGGGAAGATATGACTTTGAGGGCGGATTCTTCAAGGTGGAAAATGGCAGCACGAAGCTCTTTTGCCGATGGAACGTATGAAGCGCATAAGAAGTATATTGATGTGCAGATTATTGAAGACGGTTCGGAAGAAATCGCCTGGGATACTTTAGAGAGTCTTACGGAAACGGTTCCGTATAATGCGGAAAAAGACGCTGCGCGCTATACGGGAGATTTTTTTCCCATCAGATGAAGATCGGCAAAGGAATGTTCTGGGCTGCTTTCCCATGGGACGGCCATAGACCCGGTGCGCATTCGAAGGAAGAGCAACAGTACACGAAGATTATTTTGAAGCTTCCTTTTCAAGCATAAGATTTTTTTATAGAGGTAAGGGGATAAGAATGAATTTACAAATGATTGCGATTGTGCTCTTCATTTTGATGTATGTCGTGATGATCGCGAAAACGGAGTGGAGGCTTTATGCCATCTGGACAGTCGCGGTGCTCTTTTGTTCTTTTCGGTATCCTGAAAAAGGAATCCGCTGTACTGGTTCTCCGTCATTAATTGGAATGTCATCATGATGATCGGGGGCACCATGGTCATCGTATATTATTTTATCGAGTCAAAGATGCCGAACCGCCTGGCGGAGCTGATTCTGGATAAGTGCTCTACGGTCAAGTGGGTTATCATCCTGATGTCTCTCTTTGCCGGTGCCGTTTCCGCCTTCATTGACAATGTGGCGACGGTGCTGATGATTGCGCCGGTCGGTCTTGCGATATGCACGAAGTTGAAAATCAGTCCGGTTTCCATGCTCCTTGCCATCGCCGTTTCCTCGAATTTGCAGGGGAGCGGCGACACTGGTGGGGGACACGACTTCCATTATGCTCGGCGCTTATGCGAAGATGAACTTCATGCAGTTCTTCTTTATGCACGGGCGTCCCGGAATCTTCTGGGCGGTGGAACTCGGTGCGCTCCCTTACGGTGCCGGTTATGCTCTTCCTTTTTCACTCGTTTAATCAGAAGGTTACGGCTGAAGAAAAAGACGGAAGTCGAAGGAATTTTTTTCCGACAATCGCGCTTTGCGCAGTGGTTGTCTGCCTGATTATCGCCTCCTTTATTCCGAATACACCGAGTACCATCAACGGAATCATCTGCTGTGTCATTGCGGTGATTTGTATGCTCGTGATTTGCAGATGAAGAAAATGCCGGAAAATATCAAGAAGTCCGTCCTTTCGATTGATTTTGAAACCCTCTGTATTCTGCTCAGCCTGTTCCTTGTCATTCAGGGCATTACGGATGTCGGCGTCATCGATTTGGTCGCAAACGGAATAGCGAAGGTAGGGGGAAGAATCTTTTCTTACTGTACACGATTATCGTTTGGGGTTCCGTGCTCTTTTTCCGCTTTCGTAGACAATATTCCGTACGTGGCGACCATGCTTCCGATCATTACGGGCATCAGTCAGTTGCTTGGTATCGAGCCCTATCTCCTGTATTTCGGGCTTCTTTCCGGTGCAACCCTCGGGAAATATCACCCTGATTGGCGCCAGTGCCAATATCACGGCGGTCGGGATGTTGAAGCAGAACGGCTATACGGTGAAATTTTTCGGATTTCATGAAGATCAGGATTCCTTTACCTTTGTGGCAGTTTTGACAGGCTATCTCTTTATCTGGTTTTTCTGGCATTAATATTTTTAAATTGATTAGGCTGTATTCTTCAGAAAGCTAACCTTCTATAGAAGAATAGGGTGAGGGGCTGTAAGATAGTAAAGTAGTTTTGTTGCTGTACTGTAAAAAGAATTTTTGCTCTTTTGCAGCTTTTTATAACGAGTGTCGTTCGTGCGATACTCGTTTTTTTCTTCTGAACAGGTGGAGTAGAAAGAGCCTCCGACATCTTATTTACAGAGAGGAGTATAATATATAAAAAGGAACGCAATAGAAAAGAAATAAGGAGTGCGATAGAAAAGAATTGAAGTACAGAAAAATGTAGTACAGAAGAAATGTAGTATAGAAAAAAATGTAATATAGAAAAAGAAAGCAAAAGTGTATATAGAGGAGGCAGAAAGATGAAGAAACAAACAGCAGGAAGAGAATATCTTGGAAGAATCGCTCCACAGTTTGCCGCATTAAACGATGATGTGCTTTTCGGAGAAGTTTGGGCAAGAGAGAAGGAACTCTCCCTGAGAGACAGAAGTATGATTACGATTGCGTCCCTGCTCACCGCAGAGCAGTATCCGCAGTTAAAGAGTCATCTTGCTCTCGGGAAGGAAAATGGCATTCAAAAAGAAGAAGTGGTGGAAATCATTACGCAGCTTGCGTTCTACTGCGGTTGGCCGAAAGCCTGGAGCGCCTTTCCTCTTATAGAAGAGATTTATGGCGAGGACCGGCGATTGCGGAAGAGAGAACCGCCATTACGGAGCATAGAAGAATTGCGGATCGGAACCCGAACAGCAGCAGTAAGCGGATTACGGCAATTCCGGGGCATCTCGCTCCCTTCCCTTTGGGAGAGGAGAATACAGCGTATCAGGACTATTTTGTCGGAAAGAGTTATCTTGCGACACTCAGCCTCGGACAGATCAATGCCTTCCATGTGACCTTTACCCCGGGAGCAAGGAACTACTGGCACGTGCACCGCGCGGATCGCGGTGGCGGACAGCTTCTACTCTGTACTTATGGAAGAGGCTGGTATCAGGAATGGGGAAAAGAAGAGAGAGCTTCACGCGGGAGATACGGTCTTCATTCCGGCGCATGTAAAAGCACTGGCATGGCGCGGCGTCCGACAGCTGGTTCCAGCATATTGCGGAAGAGCTTCCGGAGAGAACAGCAGTGTGGAGTGGGTGTGAAGCGGTAAGCGACGAGGGACTACAACAGGCTGTCATAATAATAAATTGTATTTATATATAATATAAATAAACTTATGAGAATTAAAACTTATATAATTTCCGTCTCGGACGAAATCTTAGTATAGAGCAAAAATCTACCTCTTCTAAGCCGGCAAAAGGGGGTGTGGAGTGAGGACAGGGAGGTTCTCTGAATAGGACGGATTTCTATGGCCGCCAAAAATAAAAACGGTACATAGCGATCAATAAGTCGCCTAATAGGAGGAAATTTTATATGGTTATTCAACACAATATTGCTGCTAACAACGCTTACAGAAACCTTTCGATGAACTCTACAGGTTCTCAGAAGAACTTAGAGAAACTTTCATCCGGTTACAGAATCAACCGTTCTGCTGATGATGCTGCAGGTCTTGCTATTTCCGAGCAGATGCGTTCCAAGATCAATGGTCTTGATCAGGCTACACAGAACGCTCAGGATGGTATCGGTTTGATTCAGACTGCTGAAGGTGCTCTTACTGAGACACACAACATGCTTCAGAGATTGGTTACCCTGTCCACTCAGGCAGCTAACGGAACTTACAACACTACAGCTAGAACTTCTATCACAGAGGAAGTTTCGCAGCTGAAGGAGAAATCAGCAGAATTGCTAATACTACGGATTACAACGGAGTTAAGCCGATTGCTGGTTCTGTATCTAAAGGCTATCACCCTTCAGGTTGGTCCGACTTCCGGAGAAGTCCTTACGGTTGCTGTAAGTGCTCTTACTGCTTCGAAGCTGAAGATCAGTGATATCTCTGTAACTTCTATTTCGAAAGGCTAACGCAGCTATCACGAAGTTGAACGATGCTATTGATCAGGTTTTCTAAGCACAGAGCTAAAGCTCGGTGCTGCACAGAACACATCTTGAGCACACCATCAACAACTTGAAGGTAACTTCTGAGAACATGACTGCTGCTGAGTCTCGTATCCGTGATACAGATATGGCTAAGGAAATTGCTGCATTCACAAAGAACAACATTCTTAACCAGGCTGCACAGTCTATGCTTGCACAGGCTAACCAGCAGCCGCAGGGTGTATTGTCCTTACTTAGATAATAGACTCCTGGCAGCGTAGGGCGATAAGATCAAACTATGCAGGGGTATGTGGCTATGTGAGTAGCAATATACAGGTATAACTTGTAAAATGAGAAAAGGCATTGCGTTAGGTAGGGACGCGATGCCTTTTTTTGATTCATAACGAGTATCGTTTACAAAGCGTGCGATATCGTCTCTCTTTTAAAGGATTTTCAGTAATTTTTGACATCTTCTTCTTCAGTTGACCAGCTGGTGCAGATTCGAGCACGGAACGACCGTCTTCCAGATTGTCCCAGTTGGCAAGTTCCGCTTTCTTTGCGATGCGCTCTGCTTCCGCCCTATCTACAATGATAAAAATCTGATTCGTAGGAGAATCGACCAAAAGAGGAATTCCTTTCTCTTTCAAAGGATTCCCGAATTTTGTCGGAAAAAAGGAGGGCGTGTCTGCCCAGTTTCGTGTATAAATCATCGGTAAACAGCGTATCGAACTGAATCCCCAGGAGCTTGCCTTTCGCAAGCAAGGCGCCGTGCTGCTTAATGGACGTAGGGGAGAAGGAAAACTTTCCTTTTTCCGGAACAACGACCGCTTCTCCAAAGAGGGCACCGCATTTTGTGCCGCTGATGTAGAAGACGTCGCAGAGTCTGCGAGATCGGGAAGAGAAACGTCATTTTCCTTGCAGGCGAGAGCGTAAGCGAGACGTGCACCGTCGATAAAAAGGTAGAGACCGTTTTCTTTACAGACTGCCTTGATTTCCTCCAACTCTTTTCAGGAGTAGAGGTACCCAGTTCTGTAGGCTGGGAAAGGTAGACGAGTTTCGGCTGGACCATGTGAGAGCTGCTCGCATCCTGATGAAAATGATCCATATAGCGCTGAATTTCTTCGGCACGGAGCTTTCCCTCGTGCGCGGGAAGGGTCGGGGACCTTATGGCCGTGCACTGATGATGCCCGCTTCATGCGTTGCGATATGTCCGCTTTCTGCCGCAAATACCCCTTCATAAGGGCGAAGGATCGTGGAGATGACGGTATCGTTGGTCTGTGTTCCTCCGACAAGGAAGAAAAACCTCGCCGTCTTTTAAGCCGCACGCGCGGAGAATCTTCTCCTGGCGGAGTGTGAAGCAGTCACTGCCATAGCCCGCTCCTTTTGGAGATTGGTTTCAATGAGCTTTTGCAGGATTTTCTCGTGACATCCTGCAAGGTAATCGGAATTAAAGTAGAGTCTTTTTGCATCCTGCGTTTCGTTTTTGCATGGATTGTTCCTTTCTATTTCTGGTATCACTTGTTTCCCGAGTATGCTGGGATAAAAAAATAACGGTCAAAGCGCATTGCAGCGGATTTACCGTTATTTTACCTGAAAAAGCGGAAATAGAAACAATAGAGAGGGGCAAAGCGCCTCCTCTCTATAAGTCCTTTTTATTATAACATTATCCTTCTTTAAAAAGAAAAGATTTCTTAGACGGATTGCTCCTGAAAACGCGCCAAATCGACTTTATAGATATGGTCGATATCCGCTTTCGCTTTCCATCCGAGCGCGTTCAGTTTTGTGCAATCCCTGCACGATGCTTCGGTGGGAAGGAAACCGTCCGCACTTGCGGCATTATTCTCAAATACCAGCTTCAGCTTCGGATTGAAGGTTGCAAAGACATGGCTCGCGAGATCCCGTACGGACAGAAAAGTATCCGGATTGGAAGCGTTGTAGGCCTCCCCTGCTTTTCCTTTTAGGAGAACCGTGAGGATTGCCGCTACGGCATCCAAGGCATAAAAGCATACACTTTTTGTCAGTCCGTCCGACTTCATGTGTAAGTCTCTTTCTTCTACGAGACAGCGCAGAATTTCATTTACCACACGGGTTTCTTCGTAACGCTGGAAGAGACCGTGAATCACCGTGGGACGGATAATCTTCGTCTGCAAACCATATTCTTTCGCGGCAGCGAAGCAGAGAAACTCGCAGGCTTTCTTCCCGAGCGGATAACAGCTTCGGAGATTCAGGCTGTCGATTGCACCGACGCTGTCCTCAAACACCAGGGGATGCTCATCAGACGGTAAGCCATAGACTTCTTCCGAGGAAAGATAGAGTAGGACCGTATCCTTCTTCTTCCGGCAAATCTCTAATAGATCCTCCATTCCGTCGACGTTCGTGCGGAACGTTTCCAGAGGATACTGCATGTGATAGGCATTTCCGGTGGAGAGGCGGCATGGATGATGTAATCCGCCTGTTCTCCGTATTCCCGCTCTTTTCCGTGCGGAATGTGAGAGAATGGCATCCCCTTTTTCGATATAGTCCGGAATGCTCTCCGGATTTCTGGTGGAGGCAAGGATTTTTCGTATTGCTCTTTTTCACTTCGTTTTGAAGTAAAATCCACTTTGTCAGTGCGGTTCCAACCAGTCCTTTTGCCCGGTGAGGAGAATCGTTTTACCCTGTAAATCCTGGATCAAAAATTGTTCTCTTCGATGTATCCTTGAGCTCAGCTCTTTCTATTTTATTTAACTTCATAGGGAATCCTTTATCAATGTACTACAGTGCTTTTCGGATATCTTCCGCGATTTGCTCCGGAAGCAGACGGTTCTCCGCCATGTATTCCTCCGGACGATAGGTCACCGGAACAGGAGTAAAAACCTTTGTTCATAACTTTTAAGGTGTCCATGCTGTAGAACTGTGCAATTTGCTTCCGAATCCGCCTTGCAGGATGCCGTCTTCCAGAGTGACAAGAAGGCGATGCTCTTTCTTTAAGTCTTGCAGTACCTCTTCATCCACTCCGTTTATAAATTGCGGGTTAATGAGTGTGGGCTGCAACCCCTGCTCTTTCAGTAATTCCGCGACCCTTTCTCCCAGCTGATAGAAACTGCCGAGGGCAAGAATAGCGACCTCTTTTCCGCACTCCGTAACGGAATAGGCAACTTTCGCATAGTCTTTTTTCACTGCGCCTTTCGCGCGGTTTACCTGGTCCAGGGAATACGGATAGCGACGGTGCGCTCCTTCTGCTCTAAGCTCCAGTCGAGCATGGCAAGGTATTCCTCGAGATTCGTCGGTGCAAGATAGTAAAAGCTTCGGAATCGTTTGCAAGAGGGCCATATCATATAAACCGGCATGCGTATCGTTCGTGTGTCCCCAAACCGAAGCATGGGAAAGAAGAAGCGTCGCGGGGCATTCTCCGGAGTGCCATTTCCTGCGCAATCTGGTCATACGCTCTCTGATAAAAGGTGCTGTTTGTGGCAAAAACCGGTTTTGCCCCGTCTTTTGCGAGGGCGGCAGTCATACTAATGGCATTCTGTTCTGCGATGCCGACGTCCACATACTGCGCTCCCGCCTTCTTTCTGTTTTCCGCATGAAAGCCGAAGCAGAGGGGGTAGAAGCGGCAACAACCACGACCTTCGGGTCTTCCTTCATCTTTGTCAGGAGATGCTCTGCAACCAGGGCGCCGTAGTTTTCCTTCGGTACGTTCGAGAGGAATTCTCCGCTCGCAATATCGAAAAGGCTTCGCCCAGTGCCATTTTTCCCGCTCTTTTTCCGCGAAGGAATAGCCTTTTTCCTTTTTGTGCAGCAGTGAATCACTACGGCTTTCTCGCTGTCTTTCGCTTCTGAAAAAGGCTTTGATGAGCGCTTCCATATCGTGCCCGTTACGAACAAGACGGTACTCCAGACCGAGAGAGCGGAAGAAGTTATGAGGAACCTCTCCGTTTTTCTCCTTCAGCGTATTCAGGAGACCGTGTAAGCCTCCGTAATTTTCCGGGATAGACATATCGTTGTCGTTGACGACGATAATCACTTTACTGTGTAATTCACTAAGATAATTCAGGGCTTCGAAAGGCTTCTCCGCCATCCAGTGAAGCATCTCCTATCACGGCAATGATATTCTCTTTACCGCCGCGGAGGTCTCTGCTTTTCATGAAACCTGCGGCAAGGCTGATGGCAGTGGAGGTGTGTCCCATCGGAAAGAAATCATGTTCGCTTTCTTTCGGGTTGCTGTATCCGGTGACATCATGGAAGTGGGCTTCCTCAGAAAAGCCTGCTTTCTTCCGGTTAGAATTTTATGAGTATAGCACTGATGGGATACGTCAAAAAGAATCTTATCTACTCGGGGAATGGAAGACCTTATGCAGGGCAACGGTGAGCTCGACTACACCCAGGTTTGATCCGACGTGACCGCCGGTTTTACTGAGTTTTTGGATTAGACACTGCCGGATTTCCTGAGAAAGGGCAGAGAGTTCTTCCGTGGACAAATTGTCCAGGTCGTCAGGGCAATTTATTTTATCTAAAAATCATTTTATCTCCAATAATTATATATTCTATTTTTACAATCTATTTTATATATTCCATTTATTATATTCTGTTTCTCATATTCTATTTTTGTTATTTCCAATTCGGATTCATGATGGGCGTCTGCGAATTTCTTTCCCCTCTTCCAGATCCCGTACCTGTTGTACTCTCAGGGGCATGATGGCCTCCGATAAAATCCGTGTTTAAGAAGATGTCCACTCTATGTTCAACATCTTCATACCCCATGTGCTTTTGTCCAAAAGGCAATCATATTGGCGTCGTTATGTTTCCGCATATACTCCGTCACAAGGTCTGCATAACCGAGTCCGCAGAGTATGCCTTTTACCTTATTTGCCGCCATCACCATGCCGGTACCGGTTGCGCAGAGGAGGATGCCGTACTGACAATCCCCGAGGCAACGAGTTTTGCGGCTTTTTGCAGCGAAAACAGGGGTATCGCAAGGGATATTTTCTCTTGTTCCTACATCTACCGGCTCGTGTCCGAGCTCTTTTAAGTGTGCAATAATTCTGTTTTTATAATCCAGTCCGTTTCGATCACTACCCAGTGCGATTCGCATAGTATTTTCCTACTTTCCTTTACTGATGAAGCCAATCCGGTCTTTTGTACGGCAAGGAGTGCGCTAAAGATTTCAGATCTTCCGAAGTGGTGAGCTTTGATGTTTTTCCGAACCGATGGAGAGATACAGTTTTCTGCCGAGTTCTACGTAAAGGGAACAGGACGCGATAGAATCGTCGATTCCTTTTTCGATGGCTTCTTTATGCACCTCCAGAATTTCTTTTAAGAAAAAGGTTTGCGGTGTCTGGGTAATCTTTAAGTTATCTCTGGGAATCTGGTCTTCCGAAGTTACCCCGTCCATGGTTTTCAGCATGACGGCGGTGCGGGAATCATCGTGATGGCGTTTCCGAATTCACGGCAGACACGAATATTGTCCGAAATGATATCCTGGCTCACCATCGGACGAATGGCATCATGAATCAGCACGATGTCATCGTCATCGTGGTAACGTTTTTGCGATATCTTTCAGTCCGTTTCGGATAGATTGTAAGCCGGTTTCGCCTCCCGAAAACGATATTTTTCCAGCTTCGTAATGCCAAACTGCTTTGCGTATGCGCGCAGAATATCGTGCCAACCCTTTAAGCATACGACTTCAATCGCGTCGATGTTGGGATGCTTCTGGAAAGCCTCCAGCGTATAAATGATAATAGGTTTATTGTTTACATTAAGAAATTGCTTCGGGATATCCTGGTGCATCCTGTTTCCTACCCCGCCGGCAATAATGAGAGCGATATTTTTCAAATCAGCCTCCTTTCTGATGTGTTGAACTACTATACTCATCGGAAAGAAGGCTGGATTTTATAAGGAAAAATGGCGTTGAAAAATACGATATGGAAGAGGCTACTTTTAACAGTGCTTTTCTACGACATTTTTCATCTCTTTCCATTTCCGCTCCATGTCTTTTTACCAGAGCCATCTGGGTTCTTGCTCGGTCCAGGTTGTGCCCCGGACGAGCGGTATGGAAGCAGACATCCCCGTCCAGATAGTCTGTAGGAAACGCATGCCGCATTCCAGCGTCATGATCTTCGCGCCTTCCGGAAGGGAGACAATCTCCGTTTCACTGAGCTTTCCGCCTGCACCCAGAAGGGAAGCCGTCCACGTAAGTGGTAAAAAGAGGAGAAAAGGGAGACTTTCGACAGATCCTTTTCATCTTCTTCCGCGGTATTTGCCCCGAAGCGGATGGCATCCCCGAAGTCAAAGATGGAAAGCCCCGGCATCACGGTGTCCAGGTCAATGATGCAGAGCGCTTTTTCCGTTTTTATCAAAGAGAACGTTATTCAGCTTCGTGTCACTGTGACTGACGCGAAGAGGGAGCTTGTTCTCCGGAGGAGTTCCATGGCGTAGGAGAGGTCTTTCTCATGAGAAAGGAAGAACTGCACTTCTTCCTCACAGTCTGTCCGGCGATGCAAGGCATCCTTCTGAAGGACTTCCAGGAAACGCTGAAAGCGCTTTTCGCTGTTATGAAAGTCGGGAATCGTCTCGTGCAACTTTTCTGCCGGGAAATGAGCGAGGAGGTTCTGGAAGTGACCGAAAGCGTAAGCACTTTCATAGAAGTGCACGGGGTTTCTCGACAAGATTGTAGGAGACGGCATTCTCGATGAAAAGATAGACACGGAAGAAGTTATGCTCCGCGTCTTCATAGTAGTGCGCTTCCTTGCCGCCGATTTCCTCAACACTTTTTAGAGGAATGAGTCGCAGTCCTTCCTGTTCCGGATTACCTCCGTTTCTTCGGATTTCCTTCTCCATGAAGTCGCAGACCAGAGAGACATTTTCCATGAGTTCCGCGGATTTTTGAAGATGTTCGTGTTCATCCTTTTGCAGAATATACTTTCGATTTGCCTCTACGAGATAGGTGTCATTGATATGCCCCGAACCGTAGGGGGCATAAGAGTGAACCTCGCCGTCTAACGCAAACCTGGAAAGTGCATTTTCAATTTCTTTCTTACTGAGTTCTTTTCTTCATTCCTGCCCTTTATCTTTGTCGTGCTTTTTCGCTGTGCAGCATGGCATGGCATCAATTTTATCACGGAATAAATGCCTACAGCAAGCGAAGCGGACGGAAAGGAGGAAAAGAAGGCATTACTAAGCGAAGCGTCGGAAAAAGAAGGTATCACTGGGCAATAAGCGGGAATGCCTGTGCAACAGGTAGAAAAAATATTATATTTATAAACAGGATAAATCGGAATATTTATAACTAAATGCAATTTGTATAAGAAAATGGATTGTTCTATCCTATTTAAGACATAAAGAGTTTATCAGGAGGAGAGCAATGAAACTTATTAAGGATTTACCGGAAATCTTTTTCCGATTTTTCAGAGCAGAGACAGAAGTCATTTCTTATGGTAAAGGAGTGGAAAGATGCGGGACATCCTGTAGTAGGGTCCTACTGCACCTATTTTCCGAAGGAAATCGCCATGGCAGCCGGAGCAGCCAGCATTTCTCTTTTGTTCGACTTCCGATGAAACCATTCCCTGAGGCGGAGAAAGACCTTCCGAAGAATCTCTGTCCTTTGATTAAATCCAGCTACGGCTTTGCGAAGACCAATAAATGTCCTTTTTTTCTATTTTTCCGATGTGGTAGTCGGAGAGAGCACCCTGTGACGGAAAGAAGAAGATGTATGAGCTGATGAGCGAGTTCAAGGATGTGTTCTTCCTGCGTCTTCCGCATGAGCAGACAGAACTCGGCGTGAAACTGTATCGGGATGAAATCGTGCGCTTAAAGGATTACCTTGCAGAGAAGTTTGAAGTAGAGATTACGGAAGAGATGGTGCGTGAGGCGACGCATATCAATAATCGGGCAAATCAGGCTTTAAAAAGATCTTTACGGGGTGATGCGGCATGATCCGACGCCGGTCTCCGGCTATGATATTTTTAAGGTTTTTATACGGCTCGACCTTCCGCTTTGACAGAAGAGAGCTTGCGGACGAAATTGAGGCTCTTCGAGGAAGATTGAGAGAAATATGCCGAAGGAAAGCACTTTGAGAAAAGACCGCGTATCCTTATTACCGGTTGTCCGATTGGCGGTGCGACGGAGAAGGTGATTCGCGCGGTAGAGGACAATGGCGGCGTAGTCATCGGCTATGAGAACTGCACCGGAGAGAAAGCGGTGGGAATTCAGGTGGGACGAAAGTGCGGACGATATTTATGAAGCGCTCGCCAGAAGGTATCTTGCCATCGGTTGCTCCGTGATGACGCCGAACCATAACCGTTTCCGCGTTCTGGATGAAATGATCGATAGCTATCATGCGGATGGCGTTCTCGATATGACGCTACAGGCCTGTCACACCTATGCAATCGAAACGAACAAGGTTCGCCGATTTGTGACGGAGGAAAAAGGGATTCTCTTATATTAATGTAGAAACGGATTATTCCCAGTCCGATATCGGGCAGTTGAATACGAGAGTGGCGGCATTTATTGAAATGCTGTAGGGAGAAGGTAATGGAACGGAAATATTTGGGAATCGATATCGGTTCCACTGCGGGAAAAAGCGGTTGTACTGGATGAACGGGGAGAAATCGAGCAGGCGTTCACGGTTCCCACGGGATGGAGCAGTTTTTGAAGCGTTGAAGGCAATAGGAGAGCATCTTCCCATGCCGATGGATGAAGCGCATTATGCCTGCATTGCTACAGGATATGGCAGAAATGCGGTTGCCTTTTGCCGGAAAGACGATGACGGAGATTACCTGTCATGCGAAAGGTGCGATGCGCCTGTTCGGGGAAGAACCCATGAATGTGGTGGATGTCGGCGGACGAGGATACGAAGGTGATTACCTGTAGAGGAAAAAGCCGTCGAAGAATTTTTATGAATGATAAATGCTCAGCCGGAACTGGAAAAATTTCTGGAAGTGATGGCGAATCGCCTGAATATTTCGCTGGAAGAGTTAAATGAACTCGCAAGAAAAACATACGGAAGAAGTAAAAAATCAGTTCGATGTGCACGGTCTTTGCCGAGTCGGAGGTCATCTCCTTAGTGGGGCAGGGGCATAGCGCGGGAAAATATTGCGTATGGAATCTTGCAGTCCGTAGCCGGGAAAGTTGCACAGATGCTGGGACGCCTTCGTGACCAGGACCTTCCGCTCTTTTGACAGGGGGCTTTGTGAAGCGCAGTACTTTCAGGAGATTCTGGCAGAAGTGGTAGGGAAAGCCGATTCACTCGGATCCCTATGCACGCTACGCCGGTGCACTCGGCGCAGCGGTTCTTGCAAAGGGGCAGGCGGAGAAAGGGCGGATTTAATTACTGCCCGATTTTCTTCAGGACATACTTGAGGTCCATACTGCGCTCTCCGTCCGGGAGAACGAAACAGGGAATCCCGATTCTGCCTTCTTCCGGATAATCCGCCTTCTTTGCCGCTTCGCGGAAGGGCTGATAGATTTCTTCCTGCTCCCGGAAAGCGAGAAATTGCTTCAGACTATGTAAGTCTTCACTCAAATCAATAAACTGAAAGGCAATTCCCTTCTCCGTGAGAATCTTCTTTGCTTCTACACATCCGGGGCACTGGTGGCTACCGTAAATCGTGAGTTTCATTGTCTTATTCCTCCTTTTTTGCTGATTATAACACAGGAAGCGCGAAAAGAGCGCTCTATTCCGATAGATTCTCTTATCGGCTTCTTTTTGATTGCCATTTGACAGCTATCCTGTTTTTTTGTTTATAGTCGCTTGAGAAGTTTGGCACTTTCTAGATTTAGGGAGTTTATCCTTAAGAAAGAGGAGCCCATGTTTGAAAAATTTAGAAGAAGTGAAGAAGCATTACAGAAGAGATTATGGAGAATCTCACGATTCCCGAGGTAGTCTCCGATATTACGCAATATAAGAAATTGATTCTTGAGCAGAGCAACCTGGAGCCGATTTATAAGGCCTATACGGCGTTCCGGAAAGCGGAAGAGAGTGAGAAGGACGCTTTGCAGATTTTGGAAACGGAAAAGGACAAGGATCTTCTGGAGATGGCGAAGGAAGAGCTGGCTACGGCGAAAGAAGATCAGGAGCGGCTTACGAAAGAGATTCAGCTTCTTCTGCTTCGAAGGATGAAAATGATGACAAGAATATCGTGATGGAAATTCGTGGCGGCGCAGGAGGAGAGGAAGCGGCGCTCTTTGCCGGATCCCTTTATCGGATGTATACAAGCTATGCGGAGAAGAGGGGCTGGAAGACGGAACTTGTCTCCTTCAATGAGACCGGACTCGGCGGTTTGAAGGAAGTGGTTTTCATTGTGAACGGGCAGGGTGCGTACTCCCGCCTGAAGTACGAGTCGGGCGTGCATCAGTGTGCAAAGAGTGCCCGAAACGGAAAGTGGAGGAAGAATCCACACTTCGACCGCGACGGTGGCGGTTATGCCGGAAGTGGAAGATGTGGAAGTGGAGATCAATCCTGCCGATGTCAAAATGGAAGTGTTCCGTTCTTCCGGTGCCGGCGGACAGCACATCAATAAGACTTCTTCCGCGGTGCGTTTGATTCATATTCCGACGGGAATGGTTGCGGAGTGTCAGGAAGAGCGTTCCCAGGTGCAGAACAGGGAGAAGGCGATGCGTCTTCTTCGCGCGAGACTCTATGAGATTGAACTGGAGAAGCAACAGAAGGAAAAATGCGGAGGAAAAGCGCTCTCAGCTCGGAACCGGAGACCGTTCGGAGAAGATTCGAACCTACAATTTCCCGCAGGGCAGAGTGACCGATCATCGTATCAAACTGACCCTGTACAACATTGATGCGGTGCTTGGCGGAGACCTGGATCTCCTCATTGATCCGTTGATTACAGAGGACCAGGCGGAAAAAGCTCGCCAAGTTAGAAGAAAAAGTAAATTCTTGCAGAACAGGAAGAGTAGGGTAAGGAAAATGGAGAAGACAGAGTTCGAAACAAAGGGAAGAGGGCAGGGGTAGAGGAAGAAAGGAAGGGCGGAGTTTCCTTCCTTTCTTCCTTATCTTCCTCCTCTTTTTTCTTGGGAGTGCCGGTTTCGGCACCTTTATTATGTAAAAAGAAATATATGCCGACCAAGGAACGCGCGGATTTAAACAGCTACTTCTCCGTTTCCGGAGACAATGTGGAGCTGTTTTTCAATCATGAGAAAGTAAAGGATGGGGAAAAACTGACCATTGGAAGGTTGAAGGATGGGAAGTCTATCTTCCTTATCGTTTTGTGGTGCGGAATCTGAATATTCGTTTTTATTACGATGATGTAGAGAAAAAAATCTGCGTTACGCCCTTCCGGAAGAACTTCTCCTGTTCACGGACGGAGAGAAGGGAGAAGACGGGAAAGTATCTTTCTTTACAGAGGGAAAAACAGATCTTCATCAGCTTATCCCTCATTGAAAAGCATACGGCAGTCCTTACCCACCGCTTTACGGATGGAGAGCATAAAAGAGTATTTTTGGAAAATGAGTTCAAAAAGCGTTCCGTCTCCAATCTGAAGAAGGCGGAGGCAGTGCGAGTGCAGGGAGGCGTAAAGAGCCCGATTTTAACGGATTTACAGGCAGGAGCGAAGGTTCTGATTCTGAAGAAAATGGAGAAGTGGTCGCAGGTAGAGACGGAGGACGGCTTTATCGGCTATCTCAGGAACAGTCGCTTGGGAGAGCTGAAAGAAGAGGAAGAGAAAAAAGCAATTTTCAGGAGCCGGAGTACAGCCATAAGAATCTGGGAGAAGGGGTTTATCCGCTCATGGCCTTTCATCAGATTACGAATGCACAGTCGAGATCAGGGACTTCGACCCTGCTTCCGAATGCCGCAGGAGTCAATGTCCTGCCCCCACCTGGTACAGTCTGAAAGACAGTGACGGGAATTTCGTTTCGTATAGTGATGCCAATTATGTGGCGCTTTGTCACAGTAGCGGCAGAAAAGTATTTGCCACCATCAATAACTTCGATGCCGGTAAAAATCGATTTAAAGAGTCTCCTGTCCAGTGGAAAGAAGCGGGAAAAGTTGATTTCCGCATTGCTATCCGATATGAAGGGCAAGGGAATCGACGGCATCAACGTCGATATTGAGCTTCTTCCGGAAAAAGCGGCAAGAGATTATCTTGAATTTATGCGGGAACTTTCGATTGCTTGCCGAAAAGAAGGATTCTTCCTGAGTGTAGATTGCTATGTTCCGTATAAGTATAACGAGTATTACAATATCAAGGAATTGGGTACGGTATGTGATTACGTCGTGATTATGTGCTACGACGAGCACTATGCCGGATCGGGAAGAGCAGAGTTCAGTTTCTTCGCTCTCCTACGTGCGTCGCGGAATTGAGGAGAGTGAAGCGGCGATCGATAAGGATCGAATCATTGTGCCCTTCCTTTCTATACGCGTGTCTGGATTACAGACAAGTCCGGAAAGCTTCGCTCGGAGCGATGTCCATCAAAGCGGCGCAGGATTGGATCAGTAAGAATCAGGTTTCCCTCACTTTTGATCAAGAAACCGGACAGAATTACGGCAGTATAGAGATGGACGGCGAGAAGAAGGAAATCTGGATGGAAGATGAGAAGTCCATGGGGAGAAGAAGAAACTCCTTACGGAAAAAAGGGCATTCAGGGGATTGCCGCATGGAAACTTGGACAGGAGCCGGAAGGTTTTTGGGGAATTCTACAGACGAAATAGGCGAAATTACGGATATTTTGCCTGCTTGGAGAGAAGAGTGCATCCGGTTTTTAGAAGAATGCAGAGAAAATAGGCGGAGCTTGTGTATTCGGCTTTATAGGAGCATTTGGCATGGAAAACGAAGATATTTTCCAAAGAGAATATAGACGAAGCGGCGGAAATCCTTCGACGGGGCGGCTTGGTCGCATTTCCTACAGAAACGGTTTTACGGTTTAGGGGAAATGGTCTGGATCCGGAAGCGGCGAGAAAGATTTATGCAGCGAAAGGCCGTCCTTCCGACAATCCTTTGATTTTGCATGTGGCAAAAATAGAAGAGGTGCTTCCGCTTGTGGATTCGATTCCGGAAAAGGCAAGACTCCTCATGGAGTCTTTCTGGCCGGGACCGCTTACTCTGATCATGAAGAAGTCTCCTCTCGTTCCCCTGGAGAGTACGGGAGGACTGCAAACGGTGGCGATTCGTTGCCCTGATAATGCCCTCACTCTTTCTTTGATTGAGAAGGCGGGGATTCCCGTTGCGGGTCCATCCGCGAATCTTTCAGGTCACCCGAGCCCGACGGAGGCGGCGCACGTTTATCATGACCTTGCCGGACGAATCGAGGGAATTCTGGATGACGGAGCGGTCGGTATCGGAGTAGAGTCAACCATCCTGGATATGAGTACGGACTGTCCCACGCTGCTTCGGCCGGGTGCCATTACGCTTAAGGATTTGGAAGAGGGTGCTATCGGAGAAACGGAAGTTGACCCTGACCCTTCTCGGAAAAAGATGGAGGATGGCTTCATTCCGAAGGCACCGGGGATGAAATACCGTCACTATGCGCCGCGTGCGGAGATGATTCTTTTTCGTGCGCGTAAGGCGGGGAATGCGGACAGGCGTATTGCGGGAGGCGATTCTGCGCTTCGTGCGGGAGTGGAAAGAACAGCAGGAGAAGCAGGAGCCTCTAAGATTGCCATTCTTTGTGCGGAGGAGACGAAGAAAGAGTACGCTTCGTTTTGCGCAGAGAGGGAATTCTCTTGAAAGTACTGGGAAAGCAGGGAAGAACCGTTATCGATGACACACAATCTTTTTCGCATACTTCGGGATTGCGATGAAGAAGGGGTGGAACTTATCCTGTCAGAAGCATATTCCGAAGAAGGGGTGGGCTTTGCCCTGATGAATCGGATGAAGAAAGCGGCGGGACAGAAGATTATGGATATAGACTAAGAAATACGCGGTTGGAATTCGTAGTTTCCCCGTTTAAGGGGGAAAAACCTTCTGGGGCTGGTTTTTAAATGTCCGAAGAGACCTCTTTTTTTATACGTATCTGCCGCAGATTCCAACAACTTATAATTGCAGTGATACTATGCAACCACTCCGGACTGCATCTGTTTTTCATATATTTTTAGCTTTGTTTTCAATCTGTGCTTTTATGCAGAAGAAATACTCTTTAATCATCAGGTTTCTTCGTTGTTCTTCTTCAAGTTCTGTTGATTTGGTACTTAATTCTGCATAGGTATATACCCCTTCCACTACGAGGGAACATTTTTTTGATTTCCAGGACAGAAAGAATTCTTTTTGTGGTAAATAAACTCATCTTCCGGAATGTTTTTCTGTCGTAACTTATTAAAATCGGATTCATCAACAATAATATCATACGGATCTGTTTTGGCTGACCTTATATCAATTTCCTCATATATACGATAATTCGTTGCGGTCACATCTCTCCAGTGAATATGTTTTTCCTTTGCAGACGTGAGCGGAATTACATATTTTCGGTCATGACAGTTCGTTAAAATACCCAGATGTGGCTTTTTAGAATAGTCTGTATTGGATGATATTTCAGAATCAAAGTCTCTTTAAATATTTTAAATACTCTGTATCTATAAATACAAAACGAAATTCTTCAAAGTTCAATTTTCGCTCCTTATGAAAAGAGGGAAGCCTCGAGGCTCCCTTACTTTATCGTCTCTCATTTATTGGCTGAGAATCACCGAACATTATCGCTTCTCTCTTTAAAATGGTGGAGAATCACCAAACACAGCAAATAAACGTATCACTATAATTGCTGTCAATCTTACTTCCGCAGAAATTATACTATATCACCAGTGCCTTTTTCAAGAGATGTAAGTTCATGTTCAACGTTCGAACTGCCTTGCCATAGGATTCACCTTACGGACTTTAGAATGAAGAAAGCGGCGGGACAGAAGATTATAGATATAGACGAAGTATAAATTATTCATTTTAAATCTATATAAGTGGCAAAAACTTTTATGCCTATCTGCACTAGGGAACTTTCTCTCCCTCCATGTACAATAGAATCAGTAGGGATGGCAGCCTACAGAAAGGGGTGCCTATGCAGAAAGAAATGGAGGAAAGAAACATTCATCTGAAAGAACAGATGATGTTTTTCGGAATTGTTAGAGCGGATAGAGAAAAGAAGAAGAAAAATTCATAGAGTATTTGACGGAGACAGAGGAGGCAGCTGAGGATTTGGCGGCCTCTTTTCTGACTTAAGGAAGAAATCAAGCGATGTGAGGAGGATAGTCCGAGAAACGAAGCCCGGCACTGATCCGGAAGCCTTGCCGAGAGCGGGAGAACTTTGATTGAAGGAGAACGACTTTTGTCTGCTTGGTATGCAAGAGAAAGACAGGAAGGACTATCTGGAAGTGGAGAAGGATGTTTCTTTCTTTAAGGAGGCGTTTTCAGACGAGAGCTTTTTAGCAAAGCTTTGGGAAGAGTTTTTCCGAAAAGAATCGGGCGTATTACAGTATCTTTAACTGGGATGCCGTGTTCCTTGGGTATTGCGGGATTTTGAACTTACAGGCAAAGCCATGGGAGATGGCTATCGCCCTGAAAGAGAAGTATCAGGGGCAGGGTATCGGACCCGAGAGTCTGCTCCTTCTTATGAAAGCGTTGAAAAGGCGTACCGGAGAGCGCGTTTTTCGAGGGAAGAGTGGATGCGGATAATGAAGCCTCCATCAGTATGATGCGAAAAATAGGCGGAAAAGCGCATGGCATCAGTGAGTTTTTCCTGCATGGGAAGAAGCTACAGAACTATGAGAAGAAGAACGAGTATCTGGTTTGATCAGCGCTTAAAGGAGCTCGCGGAAGAGTTTCAGGTAGAACCACAGGAACTGCTCGGGCATTCCTTGGAGTTTTGGGTAGAACTTCCGGAGTAGCGTTTTTAAAGTATAAATTTCAGGAAAGTTTTTGTAGTAAGTCGAGTCGGGTTTAGAAGAAGGAAAAGAAATAAAGCGGTGAATCAAGAGAGGACGCTCTGATTTGCCGCTTTACTATTCATAACAGTGTCGCTCAAAAAGCGTGCGGTATCTCGGTTGACGGGCATCATCAAACTAAGTAGACAGGGAGACGGATTGATTTAGCTGAACCTTATTTTTGAAACGAATTTAGAGTACCTTTTATATTATATAATTTGATGTATTTTTCCTCTAAGAGCTTCCATAAAATTTTGAGAAGTTCATTCCCAGACCTTCAGCCTTCTCAGTTTAGTTCGTAAGGAATCGTACAATTTTTCTTACAGAACGGTTTTTCAATTTTCTTGCATATTCATCGAAGTCAATGATCCACGAAGGAAAATACACCATCAGAAAATAGAAAAATCTTCATCATCTGCATTTTCCTTTGTTATAGCCAGTGCTGATTCATAGCTGGAAGAGCGGAGTTGTTCTCTGGAAACAGCCAGGCTATAGGTTCCCATTGCATCTCTTGCCATAGAAAAAGCTTCTGCAAAGGAACCGCCTTCCGTGAATTGGTTGAAGTCGGGAATATAAACTAAATAGCTTGTATCATTTTTTAAAAAACAGGGTAAACCTTTATCATAAATGCTCCTTTGTAATACAAAACGCAAGGAAAGGGATATCAATATCCTCTTCTTTTTAGTATTTTTGCCAGAAATTTCATTTATTTCTGCGTGTCGAGGAATTTCTTCTTTTTCATTTCCTCTAACCCCAAATATCGTGGTTTCCACCATGACATAGAAATGAAAAAGCCGATGGATTTTAATTTGTTTTTCCAATTCTCTTCGTTTCATTAAATTTCTCCTTTTGAATATACGCATACTATACGCATTTGTCTATTCTTTTTATGAATATACTTTGTACATCAAGACTTAAAAGTTCTCATCTGACTTATAGACCATTGTTTATTGCGAAAATTGAATAAATAATGCGAGAAGGAACAGATACAGTAGAAATGTATACATAATACCTATAAATATATCGAATAATCCGTTTTCTATTATGCTATAATAACAAAATATACATTGTCGTTCTACTGTTTTCCGCGAGTAACGAGAGGATACGATAACGGAAATTGCCGGGAAATGAACTAATCAGGATTGCGGAACGTAATCCAAAATCAGGAGACATCCGGAATCGGGAGACATCCGGAATCAGGGAGCCGAGGAAGATTGCAGGAACGGATAGGGAAGGAGGATTTGCTTATGGAACAGGAGAGCAGAATTGCCGTGATGGCGATTATCGTAGAGGACAGGGATTCCGTAGATGTACTCAATGCACTGCTTCATGAATATGGAGATTACATTGTGGGAAGAATGGGACTGCCCTATGGAAAGAAGAAGGTACACATTGTGTCCATTGCGCTGGATGCGCCGAGATGACACGATTTCCGCTCTTGCCGGAAAAGATTGGCAATATTCCGGGAATCAGCGTAAAGACGGCCTATGCAGGAGTGTAGAAAGAACTTTCTTCGAAGCTTTTTCCGTCTGAGAGCGAGGTCGGATATCTTCCTTATTTCGAAGAAAAAGATAAAACGAGTTCCGAACTCTGCGCCTTCTTTCCGAAAAAGCATCATTTAAGCCTATCCTCTTTTGAGAGGATTCTTCGGGAGCGGACGGAGGAAGACGAAGAACTTGCCCGGCAGCTTACAAGGGAATGCACGGAGAAGTACTACGGGCGGGAGTTTATACAAGAGGGCTCATCGAGATTTACGAACTTTTGCAGAACAATTGCCACTACTGCGGAATACAGCGGGGCAATCAGGAAGTGGAGCGCTATAGGCTTAGCAAGGAAGAGATTCTTTCCTGCTGTGAGGAAGGCTATCGCCTCAGATTTCGCACTTTTTGTTCTGCAAGGCAGGGAAGATCCCTATTTTACGGATGAGAAGATTGTTGAGATTGTGCAGACCATCAAGGAAAGCATTTTCCGGATTGTGCCGTAACCCTTTCCATAGGAGAGAAGTCTCCGAGCATCTTACGAAAAAGTATTTTCTCGTGAGGGAACCGACCGCTATCTTCTTCGCCATGAGACGGCGGACAAAGAACACTATCAGTACCTTCATCCGAAGGAGCTGAGCTGGGAGCACAGGATGCGTTGTCTTCAAGATTTAAAAGGACATCGGCTTTCAGGTGGGTTGCGGTTTTATGGTGGGTTCTCCTCATCAGACCGCAGAAGACTTTGAGCGAAAGACCTGTATTTTTATTCAGGAATTTCAGCCGGATATGTGCAGCATCAGCCCGTTTATTCCGCAACAGCGACAGTCTTTGCGAAGGAGACGGCGGGAACATTGCAAGATACCCTGTTTCTCTATCCTTCTTCGCCTGATTCACCCGAATATGCTGATTCGGCGACGACCGCACTGGGAACCATCGATAAACAGGGACGGGAACTGGGCATCCTCTCCGGAGCGAGATGTCCTTATGCCGAATCTTTCGCCGACAGCGGTCAGAAAGAAATATCTCCTCTATGACAACAAGTTTGTACGGAGATGAGTCTGCACAGTGCAGAGCCTGTCTTTCGAGAAGGATGGAATCCGTCGGTGCCCACAACTTCTGGTGGATCGGGGAGATGTCAAGAAAATTACATATTGATTTAAAAAGATTACTGTATCTGGGCGGGATGTATCCTGATTTGCAATGGCTGAAAAGAGGCTTTTTGCGGAATCGGTACTCAGACCGAAAGAAGGAAGGAATTATGTCTTACAATCCAAAATCATTAGAAAGCAGAAGAATTCATTTCCACGAGGAAATTCTGGAAACGCTCCGTTTTTGCGGATGAGAAGAAAAACGATCAGGCGTATATCAGAATCCCTATTAGAAAAAGCCAAACCGAAATATAAGCCGGACGGAAGTCTGGACTGTGCCGGATTAAATCACAGAGAGGCGTCCGTGCTTTTTAGCGTGTGAGATTCCCGATTTGAATCAAAGATGATTTCCCTCGCAGAGAAATCAAAGAGCCTTACGGCAACTGAATCGTACTTTTGCCCCCTTTACCTCTCGAATTACTGTAGCAAGCGGCTGCATGTACTGTCCTTATCATGCGAAGAACAAGACGATTGGAAGAAGGAAGCTGACGCAGGAAGAAATCAAAAAGAGGTTATCGCTTTGCAGGACATGGGGCATAAGAGACTTGCACTTGAGGCCGGAGAAGACCCGATCAACAATCCGATAGAGTATATTCTGGAGAGTATCAAGACCATTTACAGCATTCACCATAAAAATGGAGATATTCGTAGAGTCAATGTCAATATTGCGGCAACCACAGTGGAGAATTATCGGAAGTTAAAAGAGGCCGGTATCGGAACCTATATTCTTTTCCAGGAAACCTATCATAAAGAGGGTATGAGGCTTTACATCCGACCGGACCGAAGCACAACTATAAGTATCATACGGAAGCGATGGACAGGGACGATGGAAGGGAGGGAATCGATGATGTGGGAATCGGTGTTCTCTTCGGACTGGATAAGTATCGTTATGAGTTCGCAGGACTCCTGATGCACGCGGAGCACCTGGAAGCCGTGCATGGCGTGGGCCCGCACACCATATCCGTACCGAGACTGAAAAAGGCCGATGACATTGATCCGACCCAGTTTGACAGCACGGAATTGATGATGAAATCTTTGCGAAAATCATTGCTTGCATTCGCATTGCCGTACCTTATACCGGAATGATTATCTCGACCAGAGAGTCGGAAGAAGTGCGGAAAAAGCGCTCGCCATAGGGGATTTCCCAGATTTCGGTGCGTCCAGAACTTCCGTCGGCGGATACACGGACGAAAGAAAGACCGCATGATACGGAGCAGTTTGACGTTTCCGACCAGAGAACCCTCGATGAGGGTGGTGAAATGGCTTTATGGACCTCAGCTATATCCTGTCTTTCTGTACCGCTTGCTACCGAGAAGGAAGAACCGGCGACCGCTTTATGTCTCTTTGCAAGTCCGGACAGATTCAGAACTGCTGTCATCCGAACGCTTTAATGACTTTTGGCGGAGTACCTGACCGACTATGCAAGCCCCGAAACCAGAAAATGCAGGGAGGAGCTTATTGAGGAGGAATTGGAGACGATTCGAACGCAAACCGAAGCAGAATTGCAGGGAGCATATCGAGAGCATTTATCAGTCAATAAGCGGGATTTCTACTTCTAACTGCTGTGCAACAGAACAAGAAGAATGATATTTCTTATATTTACGGCTATCGTGCGGAAGGACACGCTCTCGCTAACCTCGCCACGTAGGGGTTCTAAGTTTTTACAATACCAAAAACGAAGAACCCACGGGCTCAGAGTGTCCTCCATGCGATAGCCGTAGAAATCAAAAGATAAGCACACTTTTTGCTAAGGGAGGAACTATGAGTTTGCAGACTACACCGCAAAGTGAACGTGTTCATATCGGCTTCTTCAGGGAGACAGAAACGCAGGAAATCGAGTCTGATGAATGCTATTGCGGGGCAGCCAGTTTCCCTCGTTTCGGATATTCCGGGTACGACGACAGATCCCGTTAGAAAGACGATGGAGATTCTTCCGCTGGGACCGGTCGTTCTGCTGGATACGGCAGGATTGGATGATGAAGGAGAGCTTGGGGCAATGCGCGTTGAACGAACACAAGAGGTGATTCATGAGACGGACATTGCACCCATATGCTTTCCGGGAAAGTTTTTCTTGACGAGTGGAAAGAACACTTTGCAAACAATCCCGCTCTTTCCCGGGATGACGGAGATTTTTTCCTACCGAAAGAGGAAAGAGCCTTTCTTACTACACTTCAAAAGAGCATATTCCGGCCTTTCTCGTTCTTACTAAGTCGGATTGTCTGTCTAATCGGGAGCAGGGAATTTCTTTCGGAGCTGCTTCGGCGATTCAAGGATGGAATAAAGGGGGCTTCCTCTGCTCTTCCGTGCAGTTATCGGGAATTTGGGAAATCAAAAGAAGCACTCGGGAATGCCTTACCGAAAGAGCGGGAAGAGAGGCGCATTTTCTCCGGACTCGTATCAAAGGGAGACCGGGTTATCCTGGTGACACCGATTGATGCTTCCGCACCGAAGGGAAGACTTATCCTTCCGCAACAGCTTGCGATCCGCGACCTTCTGGACTATCATGCCATTCCGATTGTGACGCAGGTAGAAGAACTGTGTACGGTGATGGAGAGCCTGCATGGGGAGGGCAAAAGCTTGTAGTGACCGATTCGCAGGCTTTTCGAGAAGTGGAGCGGATATTACCGAAGGAGCAACCCTTGACCTCCTTTTCGATTCTGATGGCACGCTATAAAGGGTTTCTCTCCTATGCCTTAGAGGGCTGCCGTATACTGGACGACTTACAGGACGGAGATACCGTCTATATTGCGGAAGGCTGTACGCATCATAGACAGTGCGGAGATATCGGAACGAGAAGCTTCCGAAGATGCTGAGAAACTATAGCGGAAAAGAGCTCCGCTTTGTTTTTAGTGAAGGGAAAGGATTTCTCTCCGAAGAAGAACAGAAGAGCGTCAGACTCATGATTCACTGCGGTGCTTGTATGCTTAGTGAAAGAGAGTACAATCACGGTATCAGGACTTCCTTGCAAAAAGGGATTCCGATATGTAATTATGGACTTGCCATGGCGAAGATGACGGGGATTTTGGAACGCGCGGTTGCCATGTTGCAGTAAGGACGGTTTTCTTCTTTGCTTGCAGCAATGCAGTACAGGAAAGCGAGAAAGCAAGCAAGAAAGTAAAGCAAGAGAAAAGCAATCAAGAAAAACGAGCAAGAGAGCAAGCAATAAATTTATCAAGAAGACATATAGAAAGCTATAGGGAAAAAGATTATGGTGCGTTTAATTCATACGGCGGATCTGCATCTCGATGCGGCATTTTCCTCCCGTTTTACGAAAGAGGAAGCGGAGGAAAGAAGACAGAAGCTTCTCCGGGCATGGAGCAGACTCCTGGATTTTTGCAAAAGAGAAACAGGTGCAGGCAGTACTGATTTCCGGAGATCTCTTTGACAGTGCGGTGGTTTCCCGCACGGCAATGGACTTCTTCCTTTCTTCCGTTCGGAAGAATCCGGAGATTTCTTTTTGTTGCGCGGAAATCACGATACAAAAAGTACTTTCCGTTTTCAGGAGAATCTCCCGAAGAATCTTTTTCTCTTTTTCAAAAGAGGGGAAGAAGTATCAGCTTGAAGGAGCATCTGCTGCTTTCCGGAGTAGAATTTTACGGTGAGGGCGGAGACAGTCATACTGATGCCGAAGGAGAGAAGAACTTTTGCGTTTCAAAGAAGAAGACTTCAATATCCTGATGCTGCATGGCACGGCGGTTCCGTATGAGTTTACGGAAGGGAGCGGAGAGGAGAAGAAAAACTTCCTGTAGAGGGAGACCGCATTTCCCTAAAGGCACTCTCCGCTTACCCGATTGATTATCTTGCCTTAGGACATATCCATAAGAGAAGAAGGGAGAGTCAGGGAGTATGCAGTATGCTTATCCCAGCTGCCTCGTAGGAAGAGGCTTTGATGAAGAAGGGGAGAAAGGCTTTCTGTATCTCGAGATAGAGGAAGAGCAGAAAGAATGCAGGCGTACTTTTGTACCGCTTCAGGAAGGCCGTTTCCGTATCCTTACGCTGGAACTCACGGAAGAGGAGGATACCCTTTCGACGCTGGACAGAATTGAAGCGGAACTCCGCGCGGAACAGGCGGAAGAGCAGGACAGTCTCCGCATCATCTTACGCGGAGAACGGAGTCCCGAGGGAGAGCGGAATCTTCGCTATCTGGAGAATCAGTTAAAGGAACGTTTTTCCTATGTGGAAATCAAAGAAGAGTGCAGACTTGTTCTTCGGCAGGAAGAATACCGGGAAGAGAAGAGCCTAAAGGGAGAATTTCTTCGGCGCGTCATGGGGAGTGAGAACTTAACGGAAGAAGAGAAGGAGAAGATTGTTCTTCTCGGTATAGGGTTATTACAGGGAGAGGAATTATGATTATCCGGTCTTGTCATATTGCAGCATTTGGAAAGTGGCAGGAGGAAGACTTTCACTTTACGTCTTCCCTGAATCCCTTTCTTTTGGGAAAATGGAGAAGGGAAGACTACGCTCCTTCATTTTTCCTCGTCATGTTCTATGGTCTTTCCGGAGAGCGGAAACAGGACATTGCGGAGAATGAGCGGAAGCATTTTTATGCCGTTCCGAGGCGGAAAGTTCGGCGGGAATATTCATTTTCAGGAAAATGGAAAAGAGTACATTCTGGAAAGAAGTTTCGGTCTCCGTAAAGCGGAAGATTCTTTTTCGCCTGCTGGAAGAAGGCGGGAAGGAAAGTCACGATTACACGGAAAAATATCGAGGGAAGAGCTGTTTTCCTCGATAGAGACGCCTTTCAGCGTGTAGCGATGCTCAGTCACGAGGATTTCAGTTTGCAGTTTAATTCCAGTATTCATGCGAAGCTGGGCAATGTTTCCGATGATGAAGAGGATATGAAGAAGTTCCAAAAAGGTGCAGAATACTTTGAAGGATGCCATCAATGCTCTGTCTCCCAATCGTCGGACGGGGTGCCATTTTCAAGAAGAAAATGGAGGAAGAGATCTTTCCGCGGGACTCCTTCGGAAGGAAGAAGCGGAGCAAGCAGTCCTTTTCTCTCGAGGAAGAGGTGCTCTCTCTCGAAGAGGAATGGAAGAAGAAAAGCGAAGAGGAAGAGGCGCTTGCGGAAGATGTACAGAAAGGCATTCGGGAGAAGGAAGCGCTCAGGAAAAAGGTAGAATACAAGAAGCTTTCAGAAGAACTGAGAAGGCTCATTTTCGTTATGAAAATGCGAAGAAATGGTATTATCAGGAGCGTTTCGAGACCTTATCGGAAGAGGAGAAAGACAGTCTCTGGAAGAAGGAAGTCGAGGAACTGAAGGGAAGATTTCCGCTCTGAAAAATGGAGTCGGCATAGAGGAGAGCAGTGAAACGGATTCTCAGGCGGAAAGGGAGGACACGCAAACCCGGCACAATCCGCTGCCTTTCGTCTTCTCAGGCTTTGCTCTCCTCTTTCTGCTTCTCTTTTTGCAAAGATTTCCGGCGCTTCCTGGCGGTTCCCGGAAAGCCTGTTCCTTCTCGATTGCGTTGCTTCTCTTTTTCCGTATCCCTTGCCATATTTTTATGGAGAGGCGGAAAGAAAGAAGCGTTTTTCTCTACAAAAAGGAGAGGAAGAAGAGCGGAGGAAGAAGAGGGAGACCTTTCGCATGGCCTCTTTAGAGGAACTTCTGCTTCGTTTTTCATAAGCTGGAGGAGATGTTTTTCCCTGGAGAAAGAGGAGGCGGAACGGCAGGGAAGCGCTTACGCGCTTTTTAGGGGAAGAAGGAAATGAAGGCGTCGCAGGAGAGGAAGGCGGAGAGAGTCTTTCCTGGAAGAAGCACAACAGAGGCTAGAGAGTCATCGCAGAGCGCAGGAGACGCTAAAAAGACCGTATCCGGGAAAAAGAGAGGAGCGGGAAGAGAAGGCGGAAGCAGTGCGGCAGCTTTCCGAGCAGGAAAGAAAACTCCATGCAGTGCAGGGCAGAGCGAGAAGCAATGGAAGAGCGAATCCATATCTTGCAGGAGACGAAGGAATATCTGGAGGAGGCGAAGGATGCCTTTTCTTCGGAATACAGAGGGCCGATTCTTTCCGCTTTTTACGGTGTATTTCAAGGAGCTTAGCAATCTCGAATTGCAATTCTCCATAACAAACGATCTCGAGATTGAATTCCTGGAGGGAGGACTTCGGAGGAATCTTGCCTACCTGAGCGAAGGCTTACAGGATCTCTGCCGCTGCCATGAAACTTGCCATTTTTTTGATGCGATGTTCCCGGAGGAGGAAGCGGTTCTGTTTTTAGACGACCCGTTTAGCCATTTTGATGATGAAAAGGGAGAAAGAGGAAGAGAACTCTTAAAAAGCTCGCGGAGCACAGACAGATTTTGTACCTTACCTGTGCAAGCGCAAGGATGATTCAGGAAGAGCCGAAAAGGAATGCTGATCAATGATCTGGGATGGGGGCAGGGAAAGCCTGCTATATCAGGAATGCCGATTCGTCCTTGTCATTTTGAAAAACTGTACAAAAAAGCAGTGCCGGATAGTTAGTTAATAGTCAAACTTTATAAATATTTCACAAATTAGAAGTAGCTAATTCAAGAATTTTTATATGTTATACTCCGGTTCAGAAAGAGAAAAATAGTTTCGTTCCATCGCTTTTTGGAACATCACTTTTTAAGAACTTTTTAAAATAGGAGGAATAACATAATGGAAAAAAATTAGATGCATTTTATGGTTTTGTTTATTGACGGAGAGTTCACGGAGAGCTCCGATAAGGCGCGGTTTAAGACATATTCTCCGGCTACCGGCGAACTGCTTTCCGAAGTTGCCGAGGGCGACGAAGGAAGATGTGGATCGTGCCGTTCGTTCAGCCTGGAAAGCCTTTCCGGCATGGAAGAAGGTGGATCGGGTCAGCCGTGCAAAGATTCTTTTAGACATTGCAGACCGGATTGATCAGCATGAAAGAACTGGCTTGCCAAGGTGGAAAGCTTAGACAACGGAAAGCCGATTCGAGAGACTCTCGCTGTCGATATTCCGCTCGCAGCGGATCATTTCCGCTATTTTGCCGGAGCAGTGCGCACGGAAGAAGATTCTGCAACCTTTCTCGATGAGAACACCCTTTCTCTCATTATCCGCGAACCGATCGGTGTGGTGGGGCAGATTGTTCCCGAATTTCCCCTTCCTGATGGCGGCATGGAAGCTGGCACCGGTTCTTGCTTCGGGTTGTTGCAGTGTTTTGAAGACGAGTTCTTCGACTCCGTTATCCGTTTTAGAGCTGATGAAGCTGATTAAGGATCTGCTTCCGAAGGGTGTTGTCAATGTGCTCTCGGTGCAGGCTCGAAGTCGGGCAGTATATGCTGGAGCATGAAGGGTTCCGGAAACTTGCCTTTACAGGTTCTACAGAGGTGGGATACAGCGTAGCGAAAGCGGCAGCGGATAGCTCATTCCGGCTACTTTGGAACTCCGGCGGCAAGTCGGCAAATATCGTGTTCCCGGACTGTGATCTCGATATGGCGCTGGACGGTTTTGCAGCTGGGTATCCTCTTCAACCAGGGGCAGGTTTGCTGCGCAGGCTCCCGTGTAGTTTGTGCATGAGGACATCTATGACCGTTTCGTGGAAGCGGCAGTGGAACAGTTCAATACAGGTCAAAGTCGGAAATCCCTCGAGCCGGATACCCAGATGGGTGCACAGATCAATGACAGACAGGTGAAGAAGATTCAGTCCTGCGTCGACATTGCAGTACAGGATGGGGCGAAGATTGCCTGCGGCGGAAGAGTCTTTGACGAGGGAGAGCTTGCGAAGGGCGCATTTACCGTCCGACCCTTCTTGTGAATGTGAGATAACAGTATGCGTGCGGCAAGGAAGAAATCTTCGGGCGGTAGCGGTTGTGATTAAGTTCAAGACGGAAGAAGAGGTCATCGCGATGGCAAATGATTCCGAATACGGCCTTGGCGGTGCGGTTTGGACAAGAGACATCAACCGTGCAATGCGTGTAGCCAGAGGAATCGAAACGGAAGAATCTGGATCAATACCTACAATGCCATTCCTGCCGGTGCACCGTTTGGCGAGCGTGAAGACCTCCGGGGTCGGAAGAGAAACGCATAAAGTGATTCTGGAACATTACACACAGATGAAGAACATTTTTATCAATCTGAAGGAAGAGCCGTCCGATTCTCATCCGGCATAAAGGTCCGGTATAAAAGACCAAATTAAATATTGACAAAGACAGGCGCATTCTGTATCATTAGCCTGTTGCAATAGAAGCGACAAAGTTAAGATTCTATCCTAACTCTGCCGGCGTGACGGAATAGGTAGACGCACAGGACTTGAAAATCCTGCAGGGATTAAAATCTCATACCAGTTCGACCCCGGTCGCCGGCAGCAAAGGGAGTATAATCGGTGAGTGTACTCGCCGGTTTTATGCCTTGGTATTTTGGAGATGTACCCAAGTGGTTGAAGGGTCCGCACTCGAAATGCGGTAGGGTCGGGCAACCGGCGCAAGGGTTCAAATCCCTTCATCTCCGCGATAAAAACCCCGGATTTTAAGCTCGAAAGAGAATAGAATCCGGGGTTTTATATGTATCGAGATATCGCGCGCAAAGCGTGCGATATCTCATTCTACCCTCCAACTTTTTCCAGTAATGCTTCCTGTAATACCTGGGAAAAGTTTATGCCCTGATGCTAAAGCAGCCTTCATTTAGCCACCGGGGAATAGTAAGGTTTTTTCGTACGGATTTGTTGAAGTGTAATCCGGCATATTCGTCGGCATCCACACTAATCAGAGTTACAAAATATTCAGATGGTATATTTCTAATTCTTTTGCGTAAGCAACCGGATCTACTTTATCGACAGGGGAGGGTGCCGGAAAATCTTCTCCGTCTTCCTTTAAGCTTTTCAGTTGTACAGCAAGGCACTCTATAGCCATGTTCATAGCGTCATTTAAATCGTCTCCGCAAGTGGCAACATCAAAATCGGGAAAGCAAACTGAATATCTTCCCCTCTTCCTTATAAAAGATTGCCGGATATATACTTAACATCCTCAACTCCTTTCTATTCCTGCTTGTTTATAGATAGAACATTCTGTGAATTTTGTAAGTTCCTTTGTATGGAAGGGGATGGTGACTTTGCCTGATTTTGTAGGATGCTTATACTGCCTATGAGAGCCCTCCTCGTCCAACAAGATACCAGCCGTCTTTTTAATATGATTTTTCTAATTCTCTCGGCTTTTTAGGCATAGTCTCTCCTTTCTTATGGGATTAGTATATTTTTATGCGTATCAAGTCAATACGCATAAAATATTTGATGTAAATATCGCTTAGCTTAGATTATTCCAATAAATTAACAATTTCTAAACAGCTTGACAGTGAAAACGGCGGGTGATAATCTGTATCGGTAGATTAGCACTCGATTATTTTGATTGCTAACAGACTAAAAAGGATGAGGTTTACAATGAAAAATTTAGTGGACGCACTAAAAAGAAATCATAAGCGAGTTACAGGAAAAGAGGGAAAGAAAGGCACTGAGAAACAGCCTCGTATTTCCGCTATTTCGAGACCCATACTGAAGGAGCAGGAGGAGCAGAAGACGGATCAGTCGCTTCCATCTGAGAAGGAGGGCGGGGCTTCCGTCCCATTTTCCCGCGCAGGAAGGTGGAGGATGCCGTTGGTCTGTTTTTCCGGAAAAGAAAGAAAGGGCAGATGTCCGGGAAGACATACAAGGAGGGCATATTATGAGAGTAGTTCCAACCTATAACATGGTTGTTTTTACCGAATGCACAGATTTATTTTCAAATGGAGCATTTTAGAACCCTGGCAGGGAAGACAGTGGAGAGGGTGACAAGATCCTCCTTGCTGTTTTACATAAGAACGAATTGAACACACAGTCTCTTACAGAAAGAAGAGCTGTATCCCATTGCAGTGGAAGGGGTTTGTCAAGGAAATAGCAAGGACGGCTGTTGCATGGTAGAGACAGGAAGCCGTAGCGAATTCTTGCGCTTTCGCAGAAAGAAGGAGAGCCGCTTCTTCTGGAGACGGAGACCGTTTACGATGTGGATGATCTGGATCGGACGGACGCGGAGAAGAAACTGCTAGAAATCAAAAAGAGTTGAAAGAACTGGCGTCTCGCCTGCGTGGAGGACAGTTCCTGGAGGGGATGATCGAGAGTCATAAGTCCATTCAGGAAGTGGCATGTATCTTATCTCCGATGCTCAGTCTCAACAATGAGGAGCGCTACAATGTCCTTCAGGAAGACAGGCTTTCCGTGCGGACAAAGATGCTCGAACAGATTATCTATGAATATATCGAAGTGACGAAGGTGACGACGGATGCGCGTACACAGCAGCAGGAAGACTATCAGAAGCTCTATAAAAGAGCAGGCGTTGCAGAAGCAGATTGATTATCTGCAAAAAGAGCTGGATGAAATGCATCCGGAGAAAGTCTCCGACTTACGGAAGTTTGAACTTCGGATTGCAGAGTCCGGTATGAATGAGACCGCGAAGAAAGAAGCGACAAAGATTCTGAATCGTTTGAAAAATGAGGGGATGAACGGGCAGGAAGCGGGAATGCTCTATGATTATCTGGATTTTCTGACCGGCCTCTCTTGGAAGAAGGAAGAACAGAAGGAAATCAACTTAGACGAGGCGGAGAAGATTCTTTCCGAGGATCACTTCGGTTTAAAGAAGGTAAAGAGAGAATGATTCAGCAGATTGCCGTCATGAATCTGGAAGAAACAGCAATCCGGCTCGATTCTTCTATTTGTCGGTGCGCCGGGGACCGGTAAAACGAGTATCGGAAAGAGCATCGTCGAAGGCGCTCGGCAGGGAGTATGTACGGGTCAGCCTCGGCGGTGTGCGGGATGAAGCGGATATCCGCGGGCATAGAAGAACCTATCTCGGGGCGATGCCCGGTCGAATCATGGACGGGATTCAGAAAGCCGGTGTTTCGAATCCGGTTATGGTGCTGGACGAAGTCGATAAGCTCTCTTCTTCCTACAATGGAGATCCGGCTGCGGCTCTTCTGGAAGTACTGGATCCGGAGCAGAACAATACCTTCACCGATCATTATATGAATGTCCCTATGACCTTTCTGATGTCCTGTTCATCTGTACGGCAAATTTCTCTGGATACGATTCCCGCGCCGCTTTTAAATCGTATGGAAGTGATTCAGTATCAGGGCTATACACCGACCGAGAAGTTTGAGATTGCGAAGCGGCACCTCCTTCGGAAGGCGCTGAAAAGGGTCGGTTTACAGCCGGAAAAATGTAGAAATCGAGCGATGAGGCATTGCAGACCATCATTTCCGACTACACAAGAGAAGCCGGTGTAAGAGGGTTGAAGAAACGTTTGGATACCCTTTGCCGTATTGCCGCCGTACAGCTTGTGAAAGGAAAAAGCCGAGAAGATTACGGTTGGTAAAGACGATTTACGGGAATATCTTGATATGAATCCGCTCCATCACAGAGAAGTGCAGGGAAGAGGGAAGCCGGGTATCGTCACCGGACTCGCCGGACAGCAGTCGGCGGAGAAATTCTTTATATTGAAACCATGTTTACGAAGGGCGAAGGCAAGCTCACCATCACCGGTCAGCTCGGTGACGTGATGAAGGAGTCCGCCCAGATTGCGATCAGCCTCGTGAAGTCGATGTTTCCGGATAAGGCAAAGCGCTTTAAAGAAAAATGACCCTGCACATCCATGTTCCGGGACGGCGCAACACCGAAAGACGGTCCTTCTGCGGGAATTACTCTGACGATTGCCCTTGCCTCGCTTGTTACCGGACAGGCAGTAAGCCCCCGCATCGCCATGACGGGCGAAGTATCCCTGGAAGGCTTGGTGAATCCGATTGGCGGTCTTCCGGAGAAGCTCTATGGCGGCGGAGCGCGCGCAGGTGAAGACGGTTCTGATTCCGAGTGCAAATGAGGATGACCTCCGTGATGTTGCCGAGGAAGTGAAGGAGAAATTACAGATTCTACCGGTGAAATCGGTGGGAAGAGGCCCTGGAACTCTGTGAAATCCGTTATGTGAAACCGGGAGTAGAGGCGGTGTGATTCCATAGAGTAGAGGAAGTATAACTCCTACAGTGGAGGAATCGCACACTCCCACAGAGAGGAAGGCGATATGCCTCTCTCTCTTGACAGTGTATACGGCAAGTTTTATATTATTACATCGTAAAAACGGCACTTTTTGAGTTTTTCGAAGTGCCGTTTTTGTGGAATGAGGGGTGCGAAGATGGTAAAAGCATGTTTTGTAACCGGCGGTGTAGTTTCAGGCCTCGAGAAGGGGATTACGGCTGCCCTCTCTGGCAGGCTCTTAAAGGATAGGGATATTCTGTAAAGATGCAGAAATTTGACTCCATCAACATGGACCCCGGAACGATGGACCCGATTCAACACGAGGAAGTTTTTGTCACGGATGACGGAACGGAGACGGACCTGGATCTCGGACACTGTGAGCGTTTTATCAATGAAAGTCTGGATAAGCACTCGAATGTCACCACCGGAAAAATCTATTGGACCGTTCTCAATAAGGAACGGCACGGCGATTACTGGCGGGGGTACGGTGCAGGTCATTCCGCATATACGGATGAAATCAAGAGCCCTGTTTATAGAGAAAAGAAGAGCGGACGGATAAAAACCACTGTCATGCCATCATCGAGGTCGAGCGGTACTGTAGGAGACATCGAAAGCCAGCCTTTCCTTGAAGCAATTCGTCAGTTTCAGGCAGAAGTAGGGCGGGAAAAATGCCGCTGTCATCCAAGTCACTTTAATTCCATACATCAAGGCATCCGGAGAGCTGAAAACGAAGCCTGCCCAGATGAGCGTGAAATCGCTCCAGAGCATGGGACTCTGGCTCGATGTTCTTGTCTCGTCGTGCAGACTATCCGATTGATGATGCCATTCAGGAGAAACTCGCGCTCTTTTGCAATGTGAAAAAGAGCGGATTATCCAGAACCTGGATGCAGATTCCCTGTATGACGTGCCGCTTATGCTGGAGAAAGAGAACCTGGCAAAGGCGGTGTGTGAAGCTCTTCAGCTTCCCTGTCCGGAGCCGAAACTCGACGTTTGGCGTGCGATGGTGGATCGTTTTCATAAAAAGAAGCATCATGTGACGGTGCGCTGGTCGGAAAATATGTGACGCTTCATGACGCTTACTTAAGCGTTGCGGAGAGCCTGCATCACGGAGGAATTGCGAATGAAGCGGAGGTAGAGATTCTCTGGGTTGATTCGGAAAAACTGAATCCAGAGTCCATTGAGACTATCTCCACGATGCCGACGGCATTCTTATTCCAGCGGGTTCGGAAACCGCGGTATCGAGGGAAGATTCTGGCTGTTCAATATGCCCGGGAGAAGGGATTCCCCTATCTCGGCATTTGCCTCGGTATGCAGGTTGCCATGCGGATTAGTTTGCCCGCTCCGTGCTGCACATGCAGGATGCGTCCAGTACGGAATTCAACAAAGAGGCCATTACCCCGTGATTCACCTGATGGAAGAGCAGGAAGGGTGGAAAATATCGGCGGTACCATGCGCCTGGCGCTTATCCTTGTACGTTGAAGGAAGGCAGCCTCGCGGAACGTCTCTATGGAAAGAGGGACATCTCGGAACGGCACAGACATCGCTATGAAGTAAACAACGACTACTTAAAGGACTTTGAGGCGCAGGGCATGATTGCCTCCGGCAAGTCTCCGGACGGCAGAATCGTGAGAGATGGTGGAGCTCTGAATCATCCTTTCTTTATCGCAACCCAGGCGCACCCCGAATTTGAGTCCCGCCCGACGTTCCGCATCCCCTCTTTAAAGGACTTGTGGAAGCTGCGCTCCGGTATCAGGAGGAGAGAGGTAGGGGAAGAAAAGAAATAATATAATAAAAAGAGAGAAGTGTAGATGTACCGGCTCCAAATCGTTAGATTTTTGATTTAACTTTTTAGTAGCAGTATATAGGCTGCTCTCTCTTTTTCTGTTTGAAAAAGTGATTGAAGTGCAAACTGAATTTTTCAATAAAATCAATAAAAATAATTGTTTCAAAATGAGACAATCGTCATGTGCCATTAGTGTATATTATGATAATTATCCAAAATATATCCATATATAAGTAACAAACTTAGTGATTATGCATTAAAGATATAGGAGTTTTTCCTTGTTTCAGAATAAACTATAGGTATCAAAGAGAGGAAATAGAAGAATTTCACAAAACGAGCAATTCTCAGGAGGTGTATGGAATGAAAGATTTTGTTGTGTGGCTTGCTTGGTATGGCGTCTTAGTGCCTCGGCGGGGCAAAAGTCTGAAAAGAGTGATGCAAAAGCAGAGTGGAGATGATTCAGATTGCTGTTTGCGGACCGATGACAAGGAGATAATTCGGAGTATGGAATCGGATTTTTATAACGCGGCAAACTTACAGGCTAAGGAATGGAATGATAAAGCGGCGTTTTAGGAAAACAGATTGAGATTGTACAGTATGATGATAAAAATACTGCTGAAGAGGCAAAGACGGACTATCGCACAGAAGATTATTTCCGATAAAAAGTTGTCGGAGTTATTGGCCATTTCTCTTCCGGAGTTTGCATGACAGCGGCTCCTATTTATCAGGAAAACAAGGTCATTGAAATTTCTCCGTCCGCATCTCACCCGGATTGTTCCGGAATTGGAACTATATATAGAAATAATACCATCATTTTCTAAAAGAGGCGGCAGCAAGTATCGATATAGTCATGTAAAATGATCACGCAGGAAAAAGAAAAAGTAGGGATTATCAGCATTACTGACGGACTGGGGCACGAAAGATACTTCTTCCATCATTAAAGAATTAATCGAAAAGACGGACGCAAAGGTTGTTGCGCATGAAGAAGTAATGGAGAGGCTCGATGATTATACACCGGCAATCACAAAGCTAACAGAGCCAGGTGCAGATGTGGTCATCTGCTGTGGAATGTACAATTTAGTTGCTCCCGTAGCAAAGCAGTATAACCAGAATTAATCCTGATATCAGTATAGTTGGATTCTCCAATGCCTATAGTCAACAGTTGATTGAACTCGGCGGACAGGCTGTGGAAGGAGTTTGTTTCCCGGTTATTTTCTTCTCCGAGGTCAGATGATCCAGATCAAATCTTATGTTGAAGCATATAAAGGCGGCTATGGAAATGCACCTTCTGCATTAACATCACAGGCTTATGACTCTGTTGGTATTTTATTAACGGCAATTAAGGATGCCAATACTACAGACTCGGAGAGGTGAAAGACCAACTTTTATAAAGAAAAGTATCAGGGTGTTACCGGAGAAATCAAATTTGATGAAAAAGGTGATGTAGATAAGCAATTTGTTAAAGTTACCATTAAAGATGGAAAGTTTGTAAAATGGATAAGTAAACTACAAAAGAGTACTACAAAATCAGTTTATGCTACTTGCCTGGACTGAGACATCATGTGCTTCGAAAATGTTACAGGTTGATATTGAAAAGGATGGGAAGAGATAGGTTCCTTCCCATCATATAAAAAGTTTTAAGTAAATTGAAGCAGGGAGAAAGTATGGGCTCACACAGCAAATAATTAATGGTTTAGCATTAGGAGCAATACGTAACTAT